>OFFB01000154.1_pt1 | contig 75400 bp, 61 predicted proteins | sample 1521281 | NCBI WGS metagenome assembly OFFB01 (sample SAMEA3504109, study PRJEB24116) | mouse gut metagenome | biome: mouse gut; feature: mouse-associated habitat; material: faeces | place: Denmark | collected 2011
GGCGTGATACAGGCAAATGAGAAATGCTCTTAGAAATCTCGGAAAAAGTAGGCCTTGGCAATTCTATGACCTTTGCTATATCGATAATATCACGCGGCAAGCGGTCTATAGGCGTGGGAGAGGCCAAAATCACCGTAGAATGAATATTATAAACGTTAGACTCGTATCCCGTGGCTATGGCCGATAGCAATGGTATGACTTTTGGAGACTCGGCCAAAACCATATCGAAATTGCATATCACAGAAACTTGCATACTTTCTTTGTCGAGGTTTATGTGCTCCTCCAAAAACTGTTCCACTGTAGAAATGGAAGCTAAGGTACTATCGCGCTTCTTGGTGAAAAAATCCACCATTCCACGAGCACAATCGTATTCAAAAATGCAATCTTTGTCCAATTCTGTGAGTCTAAAACCATTCTCTCCGGGTTGGAGAATTTGGTCAAGGGCACGAGTCAAGAGCCGATAGTCGGATGTCGGTACATAAACTATCGGCACACTTAGAAGCGCTGTTATAAGCTGGTTACGGAAATCGGAAAACATCAGGCAAATGCGGCTTTAAGTTTTTTCCAACCGACACGCAATTTATCCTTGACAATGGTGACGGTCTTTTTAACTACAGGAATGATTTCTGTGTTCACGTACTCTACGGTTTTGCGGATAGGCTCTACCTCCATAAGCTTGCGACCGACATTGGCAACAACGTTGGCGGCTTTTTCCGCCAATTCTTCGGCACGTGCCTGCACTTTATCTTTTACACTCTGCGGAGTGAAGGCAATTACCACGTCTACAGCCAAGCCGGTGAGAAAGCCAACTAAAGCACCGGCAGGCCCACCGGCACTGCCAACCGCCATTCCCAATGCTGCCAAACCGGCTTTCACACCCTCTTTCGCAGCCATTTTTGAAAGAGTGACCGGAATATTGTTTACTATCCTACGTAAACCGGCAGCCCTCTGCGCAAGTTTATTTGCTTTCTTAAGCTTCTCATATTGTCGCTGGGCTGCAAGACCTGTGCCCATTTTCCCGGAACAATACTCATAGTCTATTTTAGCGGCAGAAAAAGCCTCCACTATCTCGGCAGCAGCGCGACGGGCAACATTTCCTTTGTGACAAATCGGAATTTCGGGATCGGCAAAAACCGAGCGTACAGTTGCTGCAGCCATAATTTTCTCCAACTCTACCTTGCGTTCGGCAGAAGATGTCTCAAAATATTCCTTTACTATTGGCTCGTCTATTATCTTCTCGTCAACACTGATATACATGGCTCTGATGTAGCGGTGCAACGATTGCATTGCGTCGGCAAGAGCCGCTTTGTCGCTGTAGTTCTCCATTGTATATCCTCCCTTATTTAGAGTTATCAGTCATCTCTCGCATGGCATTACCACGCGCTTCAATTTCTTTATCGAATGCTTCAGAAACCATTTTTTTCACCTCACGGATGTCGGCGTCATCGGCATCTGGAATTACTTGGCGGGCAAAATCTTCAACCTTGTTTTCAAACCATTGTTCTTGGTCTTCACACTTTTTAGCCTCCTCCAAGAGCGCATTATAGTTGTCTATATCCTCAAAAACCTCAAGTAAAACCTTTTGCTCTTCCGAAATCTGAGAATTTTGGTGTGAGGAAATTCCAATTTCCGCAACAACACGGGCCAACTCTTGGTTGGTCGGCTTTTCATCTCTAAAACGGGCAAATATTTTCTCCAAGAATTTTGCCCATGTCTTAATGAAATTATTGGTAGGATTATCGCTTGATTTCATGAGAATTATATTTTTTGACAAATATACAAATAAATTTTTGATACCAGGTATTTATATCAACAGATACAAGCAGATATACGCCCTAATTTGAAATAATCTCAATTTTTAACCACAAAAAAACGCGGACCGAAGCCCGCGTTTTAAAATATATTTCAATTAAGAATTATTCAGAGCATTTAGCCTTGATGAATTCTCTGTTGAGACGTGCGATGTTGCTCAGGGGAACGTTCTTGGGACATTCGGCGGCACATGCACCGGTGTTGGTACAGTTACCGAATCCGAGTTCGTCCATGCGGCGTACCATGGCGCGTGCACGGCGAGCGCGTTCAACCTGACCCTGGGGCAGAAGAGCGAACTGGCTAACCTTGGCTGAAACGAAGAGCATGGCGGAGCCGTTCTTACAAGCGGCCACACAAGCACCGCAACCGATACATGTAGCGGAGTCCATGGCAACGTCGGCTACTTCCTTGGAGATGGGGGTAGCATTAGCGTCGGGAGCACCGCCGCAGTTGAACGATACGTAACCGCCTGCCTGCTGAATCTTATCGAAAGCATTGCGGTCGACCATGAGGTCGCGGATAACAGGGAATGCAGCAGAACGCCAGGGTTCGATGGTGATGGTGTCGCCGTCGTTGAACTTACGCATGTGCAACTGGCAAGTGGTGATGCCCTGCACGGGACCGTGGGGGTGACCGTTGATGTACAGAGAGCACATACCGCATATACCTTCGCGGCAGTCGCTGTCGAAGACTACGGGTTCCTCACCTTTCTCAACGAGCTGCTGGTTGAGCATGTCGAGCATTTCGAGGAATGAGCTTCCGGTGGACACATTGTCGAGGTGATAATTGACGAACTGGCCTTTTTCCTTAGGACCACGCTGACGCCAAATTTTCAAGTTTACGCTTATTGTTGTTTCCATTGAAGTCTTTGTTAATAGTTATTCAGGTGGTGAAAAGGATTATGACTTGTAGTTACGTGTCTGTACCTTTATGGCCTCGTATTTGAGGGGCTCCTTGAGGAGTACGGGCTTTTCGTTGTCGCCGGTGTACTTCCAGCAGCTTACATACATGTAGTGCTCGTCGTCGCGTGCGGCTTCGCCGTCGGCAGTCTGGTATTCCTCACGGAAGTGAGCACCGCAGGATTCGTTGCGATGGAGCGCGTCGATAGCCATCATCTTAGCCATAACGAGGAAGTCTTCGAGACGGAGAGCCTTTTCAAGCTCGGTATTGAGGTCGTCGGCAGAGCCTACGATGCGAAGGTCGGTGTAGAATTCCTTCTTCACGTCCTCGAGTTCGTCGAGAGCTTTCACAAGACTCTGGAGGGTACGGCCCATACCAACGAGGTTCCACATCACGTGTCCGAGACGCTTGTGTATCTCGTCGGGACTCTTGGTACCCTTGATGTTCATGAGCTTCTCGATACGTGCGCGAACGTCTTTTTCAGCCTTGTCGAATTCGGGTGTATCGGTAGTGAAGTGAGGCACCTTAATCTGATCGCTGAGGTAGTTCTGCATGGTGTACGGGAGCACGAAGTAACCGTCGGCCAAACCTTGCATGAGCGCGGAAGCACCGAGACGGTTAGCACCGTGGTCGGAGAAGTTACATTCACCGATAGCAAACAGACCGGGTATAGATGTCTGGAGTTCGTAGTCGACCCAGATACCACCCATGGTGTAGTGCGAAGCGGGGAATATCATCATCGGAGTCTCGTAGGGGTTGTCGTCGGAAATCATCTGATACATATCGAAGAGGTTTCCGTAACGGTCGCGTACCACGTCGGCACCGAGACGCTGTATGGCGTACTTGAAGTCGAGGTAAACGGCGTTGCCGGTACCTACACCGAAGCCGGCGTCGCAACGTTCCTTGGCAGCGCGGCTGGCGATGTCGCGGGGACAGAGGTTACCGAATGCGGGGTAACGGCGTTCCAAGTAGAAGTCGCGGTCTTCGTCGGGTATATCGGTAGGTTTCTTCTTGCCGGCACGGATGGCTTCGGCATCTTCTTTCTTTTTGGGAACCCAAATACGACCGTCGTTACGGAGCGACTCGCTCATGAGTGTGAGCTTGGACTGGTCTTCGCCGTGAACAGGGATACAGGTGGGGTGAATCTGAGTGAAAGCGAGGTTGGAGAGGTATGCGCCTTTCTTGAAAGCCTGGATGGCGGCAGAGCCGTTGCAACCCATAGCGTTGGTAGAAAGGAAGAATGTACGTCCATAACCGCCGGTGGCGAGAACTACAGCGTGAGCTGCGTAGCGTTCGAGCTCGCCGGTAACGAGGTTGCGGACGATGATACCGCGGCAGCGGCCGTCGACCATAACGAGGTCGAGCATCTCGCGACGGTTGAATGAACGAACCTGACCTTTCTCAATCTGACGGTTGAGCGATGCGTATGCACCGAGGAGGAGCTGCTGTCCGGTCTGTCCTTTAGCGTAGAATGTACGTGACACCTGAGCGCCACCGAAAGAACGGTTGGCGAGGAGACCGCCGTATTCGCGAGCGAAAGGCACACCCTGCTGCACGCACTGGTCGATGATATTGTTGGACACTTCGGCAAGGCGGTAAACGTTGGCTTCGCGAGAACGGAAGTCACCACCCTTGACGGTGTCGTAGAAAAGACGATAAACGGAGTCGCCGTCGTTCTGATAGTCCTTGGCGGCGTTGATACCACCCTGGGCAGCGATAGAGTGAGCGCGACGGGGAGAGTCCTGGATGCAGAAGTTCCAAACGTTGAAGCCGAGTTCGGCAAGAGTGGAAGCTGCAGAAGCACCCGCGAGACCTGTACCTACGACGATGATGTCGAGGTTGCGCTTGTTAGCGGGGTTGACGAGTTTCTGATGAGCCTTGTAGTTAGTCCACTTTTCAGCGATGGGACCTTCGGGTATCTTTGAATCAATCTGATATTCGGGAAGCTTAGCCGATTCGATGTCGGCATAGTCCTTCATGATGGGGGTAGAGTCAATCATACCCTCCAGATTCTTAATATCTGCCATATCTGTGTATGTGTGTTATAAAATGAAGGAATTATGCACAACAGCAGTTTAAGATACCGTTGGCACGCAGAGTGAACACAATCGCCTCAAGGATAAAGAGAGCCACCACGATGGTAGTCCACCAGTTGCCGATGCATTTGAGACGGGGAAGCCAGGTGTCATTGTCCCAACCGGCAGACTGGAACATGGACCAGAAGCCGTGAGTCATGTGGAACCAAAGAGCAACGAAGCCGATGATGTAGACCACGGGGGTAATCCAGCAAGAGAATGCAAGATTGATGAAGTACATACCGTTGGCAGGGTCGGGAGTGTGTATGCCCATGATTTCAGCGAGCTGCATCTTAGCCCAGAACTGAATCATGTGGAGCACAAGGAATGCCACAATGACGATACCGAGCACGAGCATGTTCTGCGAAGCCCATTCAACCTGCGGGGGCTTGGAAACGACGTTGTAACGGTCGTTGCCACGCGCCTTACGGTTCTGAAGCGTCAACCATACGGCGTAGATGATGTGAATGATGAAAAGAGCGGCAAGGCCCATGGAAGCGACCAGCGCATACCAGTTGGCACCGAGGAACGCACAGATGGCGTTATAGCCAGCGGGCGAGAAGATAGCCACACCATTCATCAACGCATGGAAAGTTACGAATAGGAGCAAGCAGGCACCGGTAATAGCCATGACGAGCTTACGTCCTATAGATGAATTTGTTAACCACATAGCAGTTAGGAATTTAATATAATTTGAACTAAAAAAAATTGGCAAGTACAGATTAGTTTAGCGCAAAATTAATGTAAATTAACCATCTTGGCAACAATTAAGGAGTTTTTTTGAGGTAATGTTTGGGGCAATGCCAATAACATGATTGGTAATTAAGACTCAATTTATTATTTTTGCAAACGACAAACACCATAAGCGAGTATTCGTCCAATCAGCGAAATATAATAAACCACGATATGAAAAGATATTTTAGATTCCTTGCCGCATGTGCGGCGGTGGCATGTGCCACGTCGGCAATAGGCGGCACCAACGGCGGTCTGACGCCTGAGTTGATAGCCAACCTGCGTGCCAACTGGACCAACACCCCTACCGACCGCGCGCTGCGCAATGCCATAAGCCAAAGCGATATATCGACACTGGCACGCAATGCCGAGAATGCCGGCGCCGTGGACCAGACATTCAGCGACCGGGTGAACAGCAAGGGTGTGACAAACCAACGCTCGTCGGGCCGGTGCTGGCTGTTTACAGGACTCAACGTGCTGCGTGCCCGCATGATGGAGCGCCACAACCTGCCCAAGCTGGAACTGTCGCAGAACTATAATTTCTTCTACGACCAGCTCGAAAAGGCAAATCTGTTTCTCCAGACCATCATAGATACATCGAACAAACCGATGGATGACAAGACTGTGGAGTGGCTGTTCAAGAATCCGCTGAGCGACGGCGGGCAATACACAGGCTTTTCGGAGAATGTGATGAAATACGGCGTGGTACCTGCCGAGGTATGGCCCGAGACTTACAGCAGCAACAACACATCACAGATGCGCAGGCTTCTGTCGCTGAAACTGCGCGAGGACGGGCTGGAGTTGCGCCGCATGGCATCGGAAGGCGCCAAGGGCAAGGCCATGGAGCAACGCAAGGAAGCGATGCTCGGCGAGATATACCGTATGCTCGCCCTGACGCTCGGTGTGCCCCCGACGGAGTTTGAGTGGACACGCAAGGATGCATCGGGCAAGGTGATAGAGCGCAAGCGTTACACCCCGCAGGAATTCTATGCGGAGTATTGCGGCGATGACCTGCGCGGCAATTACGTGATGCTGATGAACGACCCTACCCGCCCCTACTACAAGGTGTATGAGATAGACCTGGACCGCCATACGTATGACGGCGACAACTGGACATATCTCAATGTGCCTGTGGAGGATATCAAGGCTGCCGCCATAAAATCGATCAAGGATTCGGTGATGATGTATTTCTCGTGTGACGTGGGTCAGAGCCTTGACCGCACCCGCGGATTGCTGGACCCAGAGAACTTCAGCTACGGTGACTTGTTCGGCACCACATTCGGCATGGACAAGGCCGACAGGATAAGGACATTTGCCAGCGCGTCGTCGCACGCCATGACCCTTATGGCGGTGGATCTGGACAAGGATGGCAAGCCTACACGCTGGATGGTGGAAAACAGCTGGGGACCGGGAGCCAATGACGGACATCTGGTGATGACGGACAAGTGGTTTGACGAATATATGTTCCGCTTGGTGGTGAACAAGAAGTACATTCCCGAGAATCTGCTCAAGCTCATGGACCAGAAGCCGGTGATGCTTCCGGCATGGGACCCGATGTTCAGCGACGAGGAGTAACCTGCCGATGCGGAAGTGGCTTACAATAACCCTGACGGCTGCCGCCTGCGCTGCCACTGCGGCGCAAGCGGAAATCCCGGAGCGCGAGGATGACGACACTTACGAGGTGTGGGAACTGGTGTATCCGGGGGGTACCTGCCTCGAGCCGGCGGCGGTGGAAAAAGCGCCAATCACCGCTGAGGGTGTGACGCCGGAGATACTGGGCCGGCACACGGTGGATGCGCGCACGCTGTGGCTCTTCGTGAAGGAACGCAATGAGGATTTCCCGCTTGAGATAGCGGAAGCCTACATAAGCGTGGGCGCCAAATATGGCATACGCGGTGATATGGCGCTGTGCCAGGCCATAATAGAGACGGGGTGGTTCAAGTTTGCCGACGGAACGGCGGTGACCCCCGACCAATACAATTATTGCGGATTAGGCGTGACGCGACGCGGTCTGAAAGGGCATTCGTTCGGCAGCATAAAAGAGGGTGTGACGGCACAGTTGCAGCATCTGTACGCCTACGCGACGACTACCCCCCTGCCCCGTGGCGAAAAGGTGGTGGACCCCCGGTTTGGTCTGGTGAGCCGCGGTTGCGCGCCTACGTGGCACGCTCTGAGCAACCGCTGGGCAGCCAACAGCAATTACGGAAAGCAGATAATGACGATGTATGCCCGGCTGCTGGAATATGCGGGGGCGGAGGTAGCCAATAAGTAAACTTATGCTTATTTTTGCATCCGAAAAACAATAACGAAACATATATGAGAGCTGATGATGAGCTGCAGGGTGTGACCCTGCTTGGCAATACGGGTGTGAAGTATCCTACGGAGTATGCACCTGAGATACTGGAGACGTTCAAGAACAAACATCCGGAGAATGAGTATCTGGTCACGTTCACCTGCCCGGAATTTACGTCGCTTTGCCCCAAGACGGGTCAGCCGGATTTCGCCAAGATAATCATAAACTACATACCGCGTGAGGATATGGTGGAGAGCAAGAGCCTGAAGCTGTATCTGTTCAGTTTCCGCAACCATGGCGATTTTCATGAGGATTGCGTGAACATAATAATGAAGGATCTGAAGCGTCTGATGAATCCCCGCTACATAGAGGTGATAGGGCTGTTCACTCCGAGAGGGGGGATATCGATATACCCGTTTGCCAATTACGGTGACGAGGAACATAAGGAGATGGCTCGCGCCCGTATGATGGCCGCGATGCGTAATGATTTCTAAATACGGATTTTTATGGAAAAGGATGCACTGATAGTGTTGTCGGGTGGAATGGACTCGACATCGATGTTGTATGAGTATAAGGATTCGATAGCCTTGGCGGTGAACTTCAATTACGGAGCGAACCATAATGCGCGTGAAGCGGCGTGCGCCCGCGAGAATTGCCGCCGGCTGGGAATAGAGCTGGTGGAGATAGATCTGGCTTTCATGGGGCGATATTTCGAAAGCTCGCTGCTGAGCGGTGCCGATGCGATACCTGAGGGGCATTATGAGGATGAGAACATGCGCTCGACGGTGGTGCCGTTCCGCAACGGCATAATGCTGTCGGTGGCGGCAGGGCTTGCCGAGAGCCGCGGACTGAAGGCTGTGATGATAGCCAACCATGGCGGCGACCATGCCATATATCCCGACTGCCGGGGTGAGTTCGTGGACGCCATGGGTGCCGCGATAAGCGCGGGGACGTATGAGCATATTGAATTGCGGGCGCCGTACACGAATATCACCAAGGTGGATATAGCACGGCGGGGACTCGCTGCGGGTGTGGATTTTGACCTGACGTATTCGTGCTACAAGGGCGGCGAGAAGCATTGCGGGAAGTGCGGGACATGTGTGGAGCGGATGGAGGCGCTTAGGGAATTAGGAATTAGGAATTAGGTTATCGTCCGTAGGACGCTTGCGGAGCAAGAATTATTGGTTGATGGGGATTTTTTTGTGGGTATTTTTTTGCACGAGGGCAGGATGCCCTCGCCCCTTGTTTGAGACGATGGTCGGAGAGAGGGCATCTTGCCCTCTTTGATGGGCGTAGATGTGTGACGGTGGCAGGGGTAGGAGTTTAAGGATTTTAAGGTCTTTAAGGTCGTGGGGGATGCACGAGGGCAGGATGCCCTCGCTCCTTGTTTGAGACGGTGGTCGGAGAGAGGGCATCTTGTCCTCTTTGATGGGTGTAGATGTGTGGGAGGGTTTGTTGGGGAGTGAACTGGGGATGGGGGTGGGTTGTTGTAAACGGTAGATGTTTCATAAAATCTACCATATTATGTCGAAGAAAGAATCGAAGAAGGGCTTGCTGGAACGTGTGCTTGCCCGCGAGGAGGTGAATTTCACAGAGTACACCATCAAGGAGATAGAACAGGTGATAAAGGAGCTGGTGGAGCTGCGCCTGGAGCGCGTTCGCTCGGAGGAGGCTCTGCGGCTGCTTGATGCGATAGCGCTCGCCGTGGACAAGGTGCGTTCGGTGCTGCGCGAGAATGCGGACTAACGCGGGATGTGAAATGTGTACCGCAGTGATGGCGTGAAGCCGAGACTTTCCTTGAAGAAAGCGAGACCGAGGTCGGGGATGCCATGTAGGGATGCCGGACCGAGGTCGAGTACGGAGTATCGGCGCGCGGCATAGAACCGTGCTATCTCGAAGCATAGACGGTGCATGGTGCGGTGGTCGTGGAGCGATACGTTGTCGCCCCAAAGGATGGGTTGCGCCACAGAGGGAAGCGTGGTGAACACGATTGCCGCTGCGGCATCGGTGCCGTCGGGGGTGGTGAGGAAGAATGTGTCGGCGTTCATCATCGCTGCGGTGCGTAGCATGTCGTCGGGTGTCATACGAACAGGGTAACCACGCTGAGTGTGATTGTCCTTGACTATGTCGTAGGCACGTTGGACGAGGTGGGGTGATGCGTCGCCTACGGTGAATGTGAACTGCCGTGCGAGCGCCTGCCGCAATGCCCCGCGCGCCCGTGCTACGGAATGGGGCAGCGGATCTGCCGAATCGCCAAGGGGCATGTGGTAGCATACGTCGATGACGGGTGCGGCTCCGGGCAGTATCGAGAGGGCACTGACGCACTGCGAGAGGGTGCCCGGGTTGTGCCACATCGGCGGGAGGGTAATACGGAGGTCCTTGGACAATGAGTGTGCGTAGTCATTGAGGGTGCGGAAGATGGCACAGATGGTGGTGAGGTGCTGGTGCCGCGTGAAGGTAGGACCGCCAAAGGGTGCGGAGAATGGCGAGGATAGCGCGGTGTCGGTTTCGCCGAGGATGAATCCGGCGCGCAGACGCGTGTCGGATATGAGCAGATAGTGTATCTGCCAGCATTTCCAGGCATTGAGTTCGGAGAATGCCACAGTGTTGAACACGTGTGGGTATTCAGCGAATGCGCGGGAATATTCCCCGGGGGTGACGCGACGTATATCCATCAGAGTGCAAGGCGATAGATTTCAGCGGTATCGGCGGGGGTGAGACGGTAGTAGCCACCGATTTCGGGACCTTTGTTTTCGTGGAGCTTGGCTACGAGCAGCGGTATGTCGGGGTGGTCGATGCCGAGTTGGGCGAATGTGACAGGCAGACCGATGCTGCGGTAGAAGGCTTTGAGACAGGCTATGCCCTGGAGGGCGGCGAGGGTGTCGTCGGGTTCGTCGACGGCAAACACACGCCGTGCCAATTGCGCTCCGCGCTGCGGTGCGTGGTGTGCCATGAATGTCATCCATGCAGGTTGTATGACGGCAAGTCCGGAACCGTGTGTTACGCCGTAAACTGCCGAGATTTCATGTTCCATGAAGTGGCTCACCCAATCTTCGCGGCGTCCGGTGCCGCAGATACCATTGTGGGCGAGTGTACCGCTCCACATGATGTTGGCGCGTGCCTGATAGTCGGTGGGGGCTGCCATTACTTTAGCCGCCTGGTCGATGATTGCCATGAGCAAGCCTTCGGATATGCGGTCGGTGACTTCGACGTCGGGGGTGGTGGTGAAATAGCGTTCGAATATGTGTGCCATCATGTCGGCAATGCCGGCGGCAGTCTGCTCCGGGGGGAGAGTGAATGTAAGCTCAGGGTTCATGAGGGCGAACTTGGGGCGCAGCGCGAAGTCGGTGCGCAGGCTTATCTTGTGCATCCCGTCGAGAAGGGTAATGACGGAGTTGCCCGAACCTTCGCTTCCGGCTGCCGGGATGGTGAGCACCACGCCAACCGGAAGTGCTTCGGTAACGGTGGCTTTTCCTGCCCAGAAGTCCCAGAAATCGCCATCGTACGGCACGCCTGCGGCTATGGCTTTGGCGGTATCGATGACGGATCCGCCGCCTACGGCGAGGATTCCCTGGATAGCGGTGCGGCGGCAGAGGTCGATACCTTCGCGAACCTTAGGGTCGGTGGGGTTGGGCTGTATGCCGCCGAGCTCTACGAACGTGATGCCGGATTGGGCAAGGGATGTCTCGACGCGTTCGAGCAGACCGCTGCGCACAACGGAACCACCGCCGTAGCACACAAGTACGTTATTGATGCCGAGGGCGGCGAGCTGAGTGCCTGCCTGCAGTTCGGCGTCACTGCCGAAGATGTATTTGGTGGGGGTACAGTATGTGAAATTGTCCATGGAGGGTAACGTTTACGGTTTTACTTGTGCAAACATAGTGAATAATCGGGAATTTGGGGCAGAATCGGTTAAATAATTGCCCGGTGCGGATAAAAGGGAGCGGCGAACCGTGCATGGGTCCGCCGCCTGAGGGGTTGATGTAAAGGGATGGGGATTATTCGATTTTGCCTTTTTTCTTCTTCAGGCGGAGATAGTAGCCTGAGAAGTCGTTTTTCTTATTTGCCTTTAGCTTGGTGTAGCCGAGTTCCTGCGCGGCTTTCATCTTGGCGGCTTCCTTGTCGTCGGCGAGGGCTATGATATCGTCTGCACCGGCGGTGTTGAACCAGATGTGGTCCTTGACTACCTTGGCAGAGCCTACCGATTTGTATTTGATTCTGCCGGCTTCGTCTTCCGACATTTCAAGGATTTCGTATTCATCATCAGGGTTCAATCCTTCCTTGGAGCCTATCTTGGCATAAACAAAGCCATCCTCGCATTTGGAAACAGGGACCTTGGTGCGGAACACCTCGTTTTCGACCTGTAATTTAGCGATTGCCTTGTCGATGGCGCGTACGGTAGCTACGCCTGCAAGTTCGTCGAGGGACTTATTGTCGTTGTTCTTCACACCGGAGGATGCCTTGCACTGCCCTACGTAGTCGAGGGAGCAGACACCGAGACGTAGGAGATCGTCCATGGTGGCGCCTTCCTTATAGAGTACGTTGTCACCGAGCAGGTCGCGTATGGAGTCGTTCCACTGTAGTTTGTAGAGGTGGGTCATGGCAGTCACGGAGTAGCTGTCTTTCATCTTGCCTGATGCAAGTTTGGTGCCGAGTTTGGCAGCACCGCCGATGAGTTTGCCCCAACCGCCACCACCGAACTGGTCGGCAACGGCACCAACGGTTCCGGCAGCTTCACCGGCCTCCTTTACTACAGCCTTGTTGTTGCGGAAGCGGAGGTTTACGGCTACGACATAGGTATTGTTGATTAGCTCATAGCCTTGTCCTGCGAGCATTATCTTGGCATTGTCATCGGCCGATGCCTTGGCGATATCGGCAGCCGACGCGTTCTGCAAGCCACGGTCCTGTATGAGGTAGTCGTTGAATTGCGCGGTCTCAGCGGGATTATAGTTGAACCATTTTGCCACAAGGCTGTCCGCCACGTGATTTTCGCGGAAGTAGCGTTGCATCACGGCGTGCATATATTCGTCGACCTCCTCGACACGGAGTATAGAAGATTCGTTCTTTCCGGCACCGCCGCCGAGCATGGCACCGCCGAATGACTTGAACGCTTTTCCGGCACCGCCACCTTTGGGACGTGCCGCCTTGGCTTCGTCGGGGGTAACGGATTCCTTGAGAAGGTCGTAGTTGACGATGCGCAGCCCAAGGTTGTGATCGTTGAACTGCACGGGAATGCCGATGTGCGGGAATGTAGTGGCGGGAACTGATGACAACAGGCGGCTGTCGCCATATTTCTCAATCATCTGCTGGTAGCCTTTGGAGTCTACCTCCTTGGCTTCGTTTTCAAGACGTTCGTTCTGCTTGTCGCTGTTTACGAGAATCGTGTAGATGGAGCTGCGCATGAACGTGGGCTCGTCGGCGGCCGAAGCCGTGGCGGGCACTGCCATTAAAGCAGCTAATGCACCGCAAAGGATGGAATTGGATAGTTTCATGATAATGAATTGAATATTGTGTGTGTTTGTGTTTTCATAATTGGCGGAATCAGTACACCCAGTTTATCTCATAGGTGTGCTGCGGCTGGTTTTTGCCCCATTCCACACCAATCTGGCGTGCGGCTTCGATACGCTGGCGCTCAAGTGCGACGGCATCCTTGTATTTTTCCTTGTTCTCGAAGTCCCAGTTGGCTTTTACAACCTTGGCAATCTCATTACCGAATGCGGTGGCTGCGGGATAGCAGGATGCCGACGGGTCAATCTGCGCGAGATAGCCGTGGGCTTCAGCAGCGCCGTCGGCAGTAGGGTCGGCAGCCCATGCACCTTTTGCCTGAGCCAGAAGCATCTGTCCCTGATAGTTGATGAAATCGGTGAAGATGGTCATGGTGAGAGCATTTGCCTGCTCATAGCCCACGCAGCATTCGGGCACTTGGGTGGCGAAATATAGGGCTTCCTCGTAGCTGCGGTTCTTGAGTGCGGTACGGGCTTTATTGAGGTAGGTGTTGTAATTTTTGTTGAAGTAGTCGATTACCTTAGCTTTACCGGACTCGACGAAATCGACAAATTCGCGGTTTTCGGCGCTGAGTGAGGAGAGAGCGCGCATGTAGGCAAGCTGCTGGGTTTTGCCTACACCCTTGAGGTCGAACTGGCGCGATGCGTAGGTACGCTTGTTTTCAGCGTCACCGATATAGAGCGAGAGGGTGGTCTTGATCAGATATTGTCCCCCTACACCACCGGCTTTTTCCTCGTAGGCATTGTCAAACTTGCCGGTTACAAAGAACTGACAGTCATAGTCGCCTGCCACGACGCCGACTTGCGACATGGCGGTGCGCAACCGCGACTGTAACCGTTCGGCAACAGCCTGGGGCACATCAGGATTGTCCTGTATGGGGGCTATTGAGATGCTGAGTTCACACTCGGATGCCGATGCGGAATATGCACAGGCTAACGCTGCAAGTGAGAGCAGGGATTTATATATGTAACGTATCATGATAATGTCGTTATAGCTTGATTAAAATATTTATGACGCGTATTATTTTTCACCGAGATACAACCTGCCACGACCCAATCCGGTGGAGCGGTCCTCTGCCTTAATCTTATATGGCGCTGCCTTGAGGTAACGCTGGAGCTGCTTGACGAACTGCGAAACCTGCATGGGACGACCCGAGGGGTCGAACATAGGTATGCGCACCTGGTCGTAGCGTAGGAGTGTGCGGCCGGCAGAGCGTTCGGAGAATTGATGATTGACCGTGTTGTCGGACATCCATTCGTAGATTACCTCAGACAGTTCCTTATCGCCGAAATCCTTGGAGAAGCTCAAACCGGCACCGTTGTCGACTATGCGAATGTCGACCATCACCTCGCGGCCGTTGTCCTGGAGGTCGTTGAAGTGCGCTTGCAGCTTGGCGAGGAAATCGTCCATATTGTTTGACGCAGTTTTCTTGATAGCAGCCGACAATGGCACGGAGCGGGGGACAAGACCTGTCTGACCTGCTACGGATGCAACGGCTTTGTTGGAATATGAGTCGATGGCTTCTATGCGGTAGTCGGCAGAGTAGTTCATACCTGCAGGATTTACATTCCATCCCACCTTGAGCGTTATGTCCGGCTTGTTGCGTTTGAGCAGTTCATCGTAAGCGTTGGTCTTGACGCCCGAACCGGTTTCGGCACCTTCAAATGCCTCATCAAACATTTCATCCTCATCGTCGCTTTCATTCTGAGCAGCGGCATCGACCAACGGGAAATTGTTTTCCTGCATTATGCCATGTATCGCGGTCTTGACATTGACGAAATCATTGTCGTAAAGAGCCTCATCGAAATTCTCATCCTTCACGGTCTTTCCGTTGCGAGTGCTTTCGGTAATATAACCTTTGGATATGCACCATGATTTATCGGGCAGAAGCATGAGTTTAGGGGGTGCTGCCACAGCCATTACTGAAGATGAGAGCACAGCGGTAGCGGCAAGATATTTAAGTATATTTTTCATTGCTTATCTATTTAAATGATTTGAGATGTAATCAATGGGTTGTTCCGGGACGTATCACACCGTCCTTTTCAAGTTGCTGACGCAGTCCCTCGCGATCCACGGTAACGATTATACCATAGGCGGTCTGCGATGATGCCTTAGATTCGATACGCGATTTCTCGCCAGACTTCTCTTCCTTGACAAACTTCATATACTCGCCTCCGTCGCTGAAAAACGGGTTGAAGTAATTGGCATAGCGTTCACGGGCATTCACTTCGCCGACAAGCGGACGACGCGCACATTCCCCATTGCCTGATATGCCCTTGAACAGCACATCGTACACGGCATTTTTCTTAGCCTGTTCTATAGCATCTGCCTTGTTGTTGCCTTTACCCCAAGCACGCAGTGTCTGTGAACCATCATGTTCGACACCCATGCAAGTGGTTTCAAATGTGGTGTAGGCATAAGCCGAAGGTACTTCAGTCTTTTTGGAGCCGCAGGCAGCCATTACGGCAATCAACACCACGGCTAAAATGATATTAAGTTTCTTCATATCTGTTGTAGGAATTTTGTATGACATCAGAACTCGTAGCCAAGACGCAACGCTATGAAATTGGTGTATTTGGAGCACTTGCCACCTTCAGAATCGTAAGTGGCAAGATTCTGTCCCATATAGCTCAACGCCAACACGAAAGCTTCGCGCGGCTCACCGATACGCACACCTATGGATGGACGCAGCATAAAACCGTCGCGTACGGAACCGCCGACCTCAACGGAGTAGAACGGCACGGCGTGACGGTACTCACCCGGCATAAGATTGCCACGGACGGCAAGGAAAATGGGCATACCCCATTTGATGGAACCGCGACGGAGTTCTTCCTGCTTTATGTAGTAACGAGCACCCAAGCCCACACCCGCACGCAGGTACTGGCTGAAACGGTAGCCGGCGGTGAAGTCCACTTCAGTGAAACCGAGGTTGTGTCCCTTGAGATGGCATGAGATACCGCCCATAGCTTCAGCGGCAAACCAGAAACCACGGTTGAATGTAGTATATTGCTGCTGGTTGGGGTCGTAACCCTTGGAGGGTATGCGTTTAACCTGATTGTCCTGTGCTGACACCGCAAATGCAGTCGCCAGCAATGTAATAATCAATAATATTTTTTTCATGACTCGATTTTATAAATAATTACCAACCGGAGCGTAATCCCTTGATAACACCATCTTTCTGCAACTTGGCTTTGAGAGCCGAGGTGTTGACAGTCACTGTCTGGCTTACCTTATATACCTTACCTGACTTCACCACTTTGCGCGTATCAGGCAATATGGTCACATAGCTCATAGGAGCGTTGGATTCGAAGAAAGCTTTGAAATAATCGGCATGCTGCACTTCGGCATCGGCACTACCGGCAACAGCCGGATGTTTAGTTGCGCTGTCAATGTAGGCATCACCTGCCTTGTCGGTCCAACCGGTAAACAGCACACCGCGCACGGCAGCCCGGGCTATATCCGCATCGGTCACCTTATCGGCTTTCTTTGCTGAACATGTAGCTGTAACTATAGCGGCACTGCCATTGCCGATGCCTTCGCCCACTATGCCCAAATCGGTCACTTCCGGAGCTTTCTCTTTGGCTCCACCTACGGCACAAGCCAGCAGGCAAGCCAATGCAAACAATACTTTTTTCATGATTGGGAGATTATTTTATTGGTTATTCATAGCTGATGGGATTGCAAAAAAACAGTGTGTTTTTCCATTAATAATTTCACAAAAATAAATATAAAAGAGGAAAATACCCCCCCCCAATTTATTAAAGTACGTTAAAACAACATAGAATAATCCTCCCACGGGAGCAATCCCAGCACCCTAAAATACACGACTTTGCCCATGGGAAGCGGGATTCAAAGCATTTCCATGAAAAGTTAAAATGCAAGGCAGCCGGCACGACAAACGACCGGATTACCCATACGAACGAATACAATCAATTTTTGCAGGTGTATGAATGCAGGTTAGGAATAAAAATTGTAGATTTGCATAATTGTTGAAACCTCAAAATCTGTACCATGTCTATACAAGAGAAGAAATTTTATCCGTGGGTAGTGGTGGCACTGCTGTGGGTGGTGGCACTATTGAATTATATGGACCGCCAGATGCTATCGACCATGCAAAGCAACATAGCCCTGGACATACCCGCGCTACGCAATGCCGAAGCATTCGGCGCGCTCATGGCAATATTTCTGTGGGTCTATGGCATAGCAAGCCCCTTCTCAGGAGCCGTAGCCGACCGCATAAGCCGCAAATGGCTCATAGTAGGTTCTTTAGGCGTATGGTCAGGCGTTACATTTGCCATGGGCTACTGCGACAGTTTCAATGAACTGATGTGGCTTCGCGGCATAATGGGCGTAAGCGAGGCACTGTACATACCCTCAGCGTTATCCCTCATAGCCGATTTCTTTACCGGCAAAAGCCGCTCACTGGCAATAGGTCTGCACATGACCGGTCTTTACTGCGGTCAGGCACTCGGTGGATTCGGTGCGATGGTAGCGGGGACATGGTCATGGCAAGCCACATTCCATTGGTTTGGCATAATAGGTGTGGCGTATGCCGTGCTGCTCATATTCCTGCTATACGAGAAAGAGGGTCACACCGCGCAGAAAACCACCCAAGGCAAAACATCGGAGAAGAAACGCAATTCCGAATCCGTGGTCAGGTCACTTACATTCGTATTCGGCACCATGGCATTCTGGGTAATATTGTTCTTCTTCGCATCCAGCTCGGTACCGGGATGGGCTACAAAGAACTGGCTACCGACACTGTTCCACGACAACCTCAACATGAGCATGGAATGGGCAGGCCCGATGGCAACACTCACCATAGCCGTATCGAGCTTCATAGGAGTGATGACCGGCGGTCCCATAAGCGACCGGTGGGTAAAACGCAATGTACGCGGCCGCATATATACCAGCGCCATAGGGCTTGCCATGATGATACCGGCGCTTGTATTCATAGGTCTTGCCCACAACGCATGGCTCTCGATACTTGCCGGACTGTTTTTCGGCATAGGGTTCGGCATGTTCGATGCCAACAATATGCCTATCCTGTGCCAGTTCGTATCATCACGCCAACGCGCCATGGCATACGGCTTCATGAACTCCGTAGGAGTGATAATGGGAGCTATCACCACCCAACTTCTCGGCGGACTTGCCGAGTCGGTAGGTCTGGGTATGTGCTTTGCATTCATGGGCGGGTTACTTGTGGTGGCACTTGCGCTCCAGCTCATAGTGCTCCGTCCGAAATATGACGACAAGGATATGGAAGCCGTAAGCACGGACAATCTCACTGCCGAAAACATGGAGATGTAATCAACAAACATAAACATAACCATACAAAAACGATTGAGAATATGAAATTTGAAAAGATAGAGGGACTTATCGACGCCCCCTTCACACCTATGCACGCCAATGGCGATGTGAATTACGAACCGATACCCGCGTATGCAGCCATGCTGAAGAAGAATGGACTGAAAGGAGTGTTCATCAACGGCTCGTCGGGCGAAGGCTACATGCTCACCGACGAAGAGCGCAAACGCCTTACCGAAACGTGGGTCAAGGCAGCCCCCGAGGATTTCAAGGTGATAGTACACGTGGGCAGCTGCTGCGCACGTTCGAGCCGCGAACTCGCACGCCACGCCGCCGAATGCGGAGCCTGGGGCATAGGAGCGATGGCTCCCCCATTTCCCAAAATAGGACGTGTGGAGGAACTTGTGAAATATATCGAAGAGATCGCCGCCGGCGCACCCGAACTGCCATTCTACTACTACCACATACCGGCATTCAACGGCGCATATCTGCCAATGACCGAACTGCTTGCAGCCGTAGACGGCCGTGTACCCAACTTCGCCGGCATAAAGTACACGTTTGAAAGCATGTACGAATACAACCAATGCCGACTGTATGCCGGAGGAAAATTCGACATGCTCCACGGACAGGACGAGACGATACTCCCCTGCCTTGCCATGGGGGGCGCCCGCGGCGGCATAGGCGGCACCACCAACTACAACGGCCGTGAGCTCACAGCCATAATCGAAGCCTGGGACCGCGGTGACATAGAAGCCGCCCGCGACCACCAGAACTTCTCGCAGGAGGTGATAAACGTGATATGCCGTTACCGTGGCAACATCGTAGGCGGCAAACGCATAATGAAACTCATAGGTCTGGACCTGGGTCCCAACCGCACACCCTTCCGCAACCTCACCGCCGAGGAGGAGACTGCCATGAAGGCAGAGCTTGAGTCAATTAACTTCTTCGAACGCTGCAACAAATTATAAACCGCCATGTGGAGAACCGACACACAAGAGTATCTGAAGAGCTGCCGTGAACGTTACCGTACCGACCTCACGGACAACATTCTGCCATTCTGGCTCAAGCATGGCCGCGATGAAGTGAACGGCGGCGTATACACATGCGTGGACCGCAAAGGCAACCTGATGGACAGCACCAAATCGGTGTGGTTCCAAGGCCGTTGCGGCTACGTCTACGCCTTTGCCTACAACAATATCGACAAACGTCCGGAATACCTGGAGATGTCACGCAGCTGCCTTGACTTCATAGAGAAATATTGCTTTGACACGGACGGACGCATGTACTTCGAGGTCACAGCCGACGGCAAGCCCCTGCGCAAACGCCGCTACGTGTTCTCGGAATGCTTCGCCGCCATAGCCATGAGCGAGTACGCCATAGCCACCGGCGACAGAAGCTATGCCGAAAAGGCACTCGAGCTGTTCAAAAACATACGCCGCTTCATCAACACCCCCGGGGTGCTCGAGCCTAAATATCTCCCGACCCAGCCGGCACGCGGCCACTCGATAACCATGATACTCATCAACACCGCCGCCTGCATACGCCACGCCATATCCGACCCGGTGCTTGACGCCCAGATTGATGAGTCAATCGACGCACTGCGCCGCTACTTCATCCACCCCGAGTTCAAGGCGCTGCTGGAGATGGTGGGACCCGACGGCGAGCTGATAGACACACTCAACGGCCGCGTAATCAACCCCGGACACTGCATAGAGACCGCATGGTTCCTGCTCGAGGAATCGAAATACCGGGGATGGGACGAAAACATCAAAAACATGGCACTGCAGATTCTCGACTGGTCGTGGGAATGGGGCTGGGACAATGAGTTCGGCGGAATAATCAATTTCCGCGACTGCAAGGGTTTCCCGGCACAGGACTATTCACAAGACATGAAATTCTGGTGGCCGCAGACCGAAGCGGTGATAGCGACCCTATATGCCTACGAGGCCACCGGCGACCCGAAATATCTGGAGATGCACGCGCTTGCCAACGACTGGACCTACGAGCATCTGCCCGACCCCGTGTACGGCGAATGGTTCGGATACCTGCACCGCGACGGCAGCGTGGCTCAACCCGCCAAGGGCAATCTCTTCAAAGGCCCGTTCCACATCCCCCGTATGCTCATAAAGGGCTCGATGATTATCGACGAGATTCTATAACCACACCCACACCGCATGAAACGACTGCTCGCCCTGACCGTGGGCATACTTGCCCTGCTCACTTACGCCCACGACAGCAAAATCAAGGTGGCATGCATGGGCAACAGCATAACCTACGGCTATCTGCTCCCCGACCGCGACCGGGAATGCTATCCGGCACAGCTGCAACAGATGCTGGGCGATGGCTACGAGGTGGGCAATTTCGGACTGTCGGGAGCCACGCTGCTACGCCGGGGGCACCGCCCCTACACGCAGCAGCGTGAGTTCAAGGCTGCACTCGCATTCCGCCCCGACATAGCAGTGATACACCTCGGCGTCAACGATACCGACCCGCGCGACTATCCGGAATATGGCGATGACTTTGTGAGCGACTACAGCGCAATCATAGACTCACTGCGCGAGGTCAATCCACAGACACGCATACTCATAGCACTTCTCACGCCACTCAAGGCAACACACTACCGGTTTAAATCGGGCACACGTGACTGGCGGCTGAAACTTCAGAGGGCTATAGCCGATGTGGCACGAGCCAAAGGCGTGGAGCTGATAGACTTCAACGAACCGCTGCGCGACCGTCAGGACCTGCTTCACGACGGCATACATCCCGATGCCGAAGGTGCCCGTCTGCTCGCATTGGAAGCATACTGCGGCATCACCGGCAACTACGGCGGGCTGCAACTGCCCATGACCTATCAGAGCGGCATGGTGCTCCAACGCGACACCCCGCTGCGAATCAACGGCATATCCAACGCCGGAAGCAAAATAACCGTGAGCATAGGCGGGGCAAGGTACACTACCACTGCCGACAACCGCGGCAGGTGGCAAACGGTAACAGCCCCGTTGGTGACCGGACCGGTATATGAACTTACCGTAACCGACGGGACCGACACGCTGCGGCTCACGGACATCCTTGCCGGAGAACTGTGGGTGGCAAGCGGTCAGAGCAACATGGAATTTCCACTGTCGGCAAGTACCGGAGGGAGGGAGACCGTGGCAAATATAAACGACCCATGGCTGCGTGTACTGGATATGCGGGCAATAGCACGCACCAACGACGTGACATGGGACAGCGCCACAGTCGCCGCCATAAACCGGCTCGACCATTTCAAGCCGGCACGCTGGCAGCAGCTCACGCCGGACAACGCCGGAGAATTCTCAGCCGTAGCCTACCATTTCGCACGTAACCTGCGCGACAGTCTCAACGTGCCGGTAGGCATAATCAGCAATGCCGTGGGTGGAGCACCATGCGAATCGTGGATTGACGTAAACACCCTCGAAGCCGGAATACCTGAGATACTTATCGACTGGCGCGGCAACGACTACGTACAGAAATGGGCACAGGGCCGCGCCCGCAAGAACAACCCCGACGGCCGCCACCCCTACGAACCGAGCTACCTGTTCTCGGCAGGCATACGCCCGCTCGGACAGCCCGACATAGCCGGCGTGATATGGTACCAGGGAGAATCTAACGCACACAACACAGAGGTGCACGAACGATTGTTTCCCATGCTTGCCGACAGTTGGCGGCGCTATTTCCGCAATCCGTCACTGCCTATATATTACGCACAGCTTAGCAGCATAGACCGCCCGTCGTGGCAGGTGTTCCGCGACAGCCAGCGGCGCATGGCACTATCGATACCCGATGTGCACATGTCCGTGACCTCCGATTCAGGCGACTCGCTCGACGTGCATCCCACGCGCAAACGCGAGGTGGGAGAGCGCATGGCTCGACAGGCATTGTTCCACACCTACGGAATGACCGATGTGACACCAAGCGGCCCTGAAATACGCAGTGCCGTAGCCAAAAACGGCGCGGTGTACCTCACATTCTCGTGCGACAAGAACCTGAAGAGCAGCGACGGTATGCCGCTACGCACATTTGAAGTAGCGGAAACCGACGGGCTTTACCTACCCGCCACCGCCGAGATTTTAGACAATAATGTAATAAAACTGACCAATATGGATATCAAGAAACCGCGTTTCGTGCGCTACGGCTGGCAGCCGTTCACACGCGCCAACCTTGTCAACGGCGAGGGACTGCCCGCATCGACATTCAAGACTGAAGTGGACAACGCCGCCGACTTCGATATGGAACCGGGACTGGAATACGGCATATCGGCACCCTTCGCCGGAATGCTCGACGGTAAACTCGTGATTGCCGGCGGATGCAATTTTCCAACCGCCACCCCATTTGCCGCCGGAGCCCAAAAGAAATTCTACAAAGGTATATATACCGCCGACCCTGCCACCATGCAATGGCAACGCGCAGGTAGCCTGCCCGAAGCCATGGCATACGGAGCCACCGCCATGCTGCCTGAAGCCATGGTGATGATTGGCGGCACCACCGACTCCCGCTCTCTCAACACGGTAATGAAACTAACATTCGAGAATGGGAATCCGGTCATAGCACCCCTGCCCTCATTGCCCGTGACCATCGACAATCTCGCAGCCACAACCATAGGCAACACCATATATGTCGCCGGTGGAAACGTTGACGGCACCCCATCGACGCAACTGTGGAGCATGGACCTCGACAGTCAGGAACCCAAATGGCGCAAACTGCGCTCCATGCCGGGCAATCCTCGTGTGCAACCCGTGATGACCGCGGCAAGCAAAGGCGCCGACGGCGAAGGCTGCCTGTACCTATGGGGCGGTTTCGCGCCCAAGCACAGCGGCAAGGAAGCCACACTGGAGGTGGACGGGCTATGCTACACCCCGTCGGAAAACAAATGGCGCACCCTCCCTGCCCCCACCGACAGCACAGGCGAGAGCATATCGCTCGGCGGCGGCAGTATCTGCACCCTCTCCGACGGCACCATAGCAGCCACAGGCGGCGTGAACAAGGATATATTCCTCGACGCCCTGCGCAATCAGGCGCCCGATTATCTGGCACATCCTATAGAATGGTACCGGTTCAACCCCAATGTGCTTGTATATGATCCGGTGCAACAGTCGTGGCATACCGCCCTCACCGACCCCGCCACAGCCCGTGCCGGTGCCGCTATGATCACCGGTAGCGACCGCGACTGCTACCTGACCGGGGGCGAGCTGAAACCGCGCGTACGCACACCCGAGACACTGCATCTGCAATTTTAAAATCCCCCCCCACAGATTGTGAACCTATGCATAAAGATATAGACCTATCGGTAAGCAACTACGGAACCACCCGCGACATCGACTACCGTATAGCCATATTGCCATGGGGCGCCACCGAACCCCATAACCTGCATCTGCCCTATCTCACGGATGCCATACTGAGCCACGACATAGCTGTGGACGCAGCGGTGATAGCGCGCGAACGCTACGGACTCAACGCCATGGTGATGCCACCTGTCACCCTGGGGTCGCAGAATCCTGGACAACGCGAACTGAAATTCTGCGTGCACGCACGCTACGAGACCCAGCGTGCCATATTGACCGACATTGCCGAATCGCTCTACGGACAAGGCATACGCCGGCTGCTCATAATCAACGGACACGGCGGCAACACATTCAAAAACATGATACGCGACCTCGCCCTGGCGATGCCCGACATGCTTATAGCCACAAGCGAGTGGTTTAAGGTGCGCCCTGCCCGTGAGTATTTCGACACCCCTGGCGACCACGCCGATGAGCTGGAAACGTCGGTGATGATGCACTACCACCCCGAATTGGTGAACCTTGCCGAAGCCGGCGACGGCAAGTCTGGCGGTTTTGCACCCGACACCCTGCGTCGCGGTATAGCTTGGCTGCCACGCAACTGGGGCATGGTGAGCCGTGACACCGGCATAGGCTCGCCGGCAGCTGCCACGGCTGAGAAGGGAGCACGGTTTGCACGCGACATAGCATCGGACTATGCCGACCTGCTGCACGACCTGTGCCGGCCCAACCTATACCGGGATTTTTAAATAGCCCCGCCACAATACACAAGAAACGGCAAGGTCCACAACACACGCGACCTTGCCGTTTTTTATCATCATATCCTGCCTATTAATACGTGGGGTCAGATGATGGCTGCTACCTCCTTGAAGGCGTAGCGGCGGAGGGTGCCCTCGGTGTCGCGGAGGGTGATGTGGCCGGTTAGGGCTACATCATGGATGGTGGCGGTGAACCGGTTGCCGGTGGCGGTGTCGAGGTAGGGGTACATGCCGGTGCGCCGCCACAGCATGGAAGTGTACAGGCGGTGGAGCCCTTCGTGGTCGGCAGTGGCTATATAGCGTTCATACAGCTCGAGGATATCGCGGCGCACACTATCCAATATCCCGTCGAGGGGAAACTCACGTCCTGCAATCTGGAACATCGACACGGGATTTGGCGCATCGGATAGGAACTGCCGCTGGTTGACATTAAGCCCTATGCCTGCTATGCTGCGGGCTATGGAGCTGCCCGCCAAAACATTTTCAATCAGTATGCCGCATATCTTGCGATCATGGACATATATGTCGTTGGGCCATTTGACGCACACACCGGCATCGTCGCCGAGATACCGGCGTAATGTCAGAGCCACCCCCGCCGCCACCGCTTCCGACACAAGAAACTGCTCACGCGCCGACACCTCCTTAGGGTGCAGCATCATGGACATGGTCACGTTCATGCCGGGTTGCGACTCCCACGTGTTGCCACGCTGCCCGCGTCCTGCTATCTGGCTATGGGCGGCAACTACACTGCCGTGTGTCATATCGGCGGCATGCGCTGCCATGTAGGTATTTGTCGAGGTAACTTCCTGAAGATATGTGATGTATGGAGCTGTAGGCATGATTCAAAGGGACTTGGAAGAATGATTCGGTGGCACAAAGTTAATCTTTTTTTGTATCAAGTGTGACAAATTCGCATGGTACACCCCCTGTCACGACCTTAACTTTGCAGCGTAGCAATTCAACAATACTAAAAACTATCTGAACTATGAACGAAAACACACAACAACCGACCGATGACACTCCCGTCATCGCAACACAGTCCGAGAATCAGGCACTGACATCTCCCGATGACGCTCCTCAACCCGATGCAACACCGACCGCGACTGCACAGCAACCGGAGCCTGCAGCTCCCGACAATGCCGAGTTGCAAAGGCTTCTCGCCGAAGCCGAGCAGCGGGGGTACATGCGCGGACGCAACGAAGCGATAGAGAACCTGATGCAGGCTCCGGCACTGTTTGAAAGCACGGCAGCACCGACCACTGACAGCACAGCGAATCCCGCCGACGGTTTTCTGTCGGGATTGCGCCCCGGAGTGTGGGATTGAATCGAATTTCTTACTAACCCTATTTTAAATTCTTATTATTATGGAAAACAACACAACGATTAAAAGCACAGCAATTATTGCCGGCAATGCCGGCGGAAGCCATGTGGTGGACGGACCCCTTACCACCGCTGCCATGCGCGAGGGATCCCCTTCGCTTGTACTCAACGAGATAGACCGCCGCATAGTGCGGGTACGGCCTATGTCAACGCCTGTCGACCAGATATCGCGCATGATAGGAGCGCGTCAGGCATCATCGATGGTGGTCGACTATTACTCTGTCGACACCAAACCGGTCCAAAGCACCATCACGGCGGCACCCACGGCTGTAAAGGGCTCGACCTACAGCGGACGCCCCGTGTTCCTGCTCCGCACCGACAACGACAGTATGTTTGCCGCTACCGAAACACTACTCGTGCCCGAAGCTCTCGGCAGCGACGACGAAGCTAAACCCGACTCATATCTGGTGCTATACGTGGTGGAGGGTGCCGCGGGAGGAACCGGATTGAAGGTGATAGCGCTTAACCACGGCGGTGACAACGCCACTGCCATCCCCGCCATTGATGAAGGCTCGACACTGGTGCGCATGGGACGCGCGGCAAGCGAGCTGGATGTGCAGACACCGCAGTTCGAGGCTCTTCCTGTGAAATCAAGCAACTACTGCCAGATATTCAAGGCTCAGGTGGAGCAATCGGCATTTGCCAAACTATCAGCCAAGGAGGTGGGCTGGAGTTTCTCGGACCAGGAAGAGGTGGCGATAATGGACATGCGCATGGGTATGGAGAAGAATTTCCTGTTTGGGGTAAAAGCCCGGCTTACCGACCCCAAGAATTTCGATGAGGTACTATTTACCCAAGGTATATGGCATCAGGCAGAGACGGAGCTTGCCGTGACGCTCACAGGCTTCAATCAGGATGCCCTGCTGTCCATGATGCGGAGCGCGTTTACGGGCGATTGCGCAGGTTCGTCGCGCAAGATTCTCGTTGCGGGGTCCGACCTTATACAGGCAATCAACGCCATGGACTACACCAAGATGATAACGGCGAGCGACACCGTGACCCGATGGGGCATAGACTTCAATGAGGTACGCTCGAAGTTCGGCGCGCTCTATGTGATACACAGCGAGATATTCGACCAATGCGGGCACAGTGCCGACGGCATGATCATAGACCCGCAGTATCTCACCAAATACACCCACGTGCCCTTCAAGGTGGAGCATCTTGACCTCAAGAAATCGGGCGTGCGCAATACCGACGCCATCGTAGCAACCGAAGCGAGCTGTCTGGTGCTCCGTCATCCCAAGGCTCACGTACGCATCACTGGCTCATGGTAACCGTCATCCCCTACACCGAAGCCCGTCTGCTTGAGGAGTGGAAGCTGCGGAGCCGTTTGGAACCGCTGCGCACCGACTGTGTGATAACACGCACCGACGGCATAGACATGGACACTTACCTGCTGCGCGAGCTCAGGGCATGGTACATGCGTGAACTCGCCACCGCTCCCGTCGACACTCTGCCGCTCACCGACATAGCTCACGGACTGACCATGACCCGCGCCCCCGATGGCGCGGGTATGGTCAAGCTGCCGGCAGGATGCCTGCGCGTGGTATCGGTGGAGATGGAGGGATGGCACCGCCCGGCAGTGATAGTGGCAGACCATGAGTGTGCCGAAGCCGTGGCTCAGACATCGCCCTACAGCCGTGGAGGAGTGTGCCGTCCGGTGGCGGTGATATACCCCGACCGTATGATGCTGTACACTCCGCCCGTGGATGCCAAAGGACCGTCGAGAGTGCTCGCCGTAACCGAACCACCCGAAGGCACGTACCTGCTTACCGAACAGATGCTGGCAGATATGCCACTGAATCTCGACTGATCATATTCCTTCTCACCTTACTTTTTACAAACTATGGACAACATACTTAATCTCGCGCTTGAAGCCTGGCGCGGTGGAGCGGAACTGCGCCGACGGCGCCTGCGCTACAAGCAGTACACCTACGGCAACCAATGGGCCGACATAATCACCACGCCCCACGGCAAGGTGATGAGCGAGGGCGACTATGCCCGGAAGAGCGGAATGCGTCCGCTCACCAACAATATGATACGCCAGCTCGTGAAGTGCGTGATAGGCAATTTCCGCTCGTCGCTGCGCGACGATGCTGACACGGCGGCGGCATTATGTGCCGTAGACACGGAGATAGCCACACGCAACAATCTTACCGAGCTGGACTGCCGCATGCTCGAGGAGTTTCTGATATCGGGGTGCGCCATACAGCGTGTGGTGTCGGAACGGCGCATGGCGGGCGCCGGCACGTGGATTGACAATATCAGCCCCGACCGTTTCTTCATCAACCGCTTCTGCGACCCGCGCGGTCTGGACATCGAACTCACCGGTATGCTGCACGACCTGAGTCTCCGCGAGATGCTGCTCCGCTTCGGCGGTGGCGACAAGGCACGTACCGACCGCATAGCGGCAATCTACGCCGAGATAGCGTCACGGGGCACAGACACCCCTATCGGCGACGGTGTGGCAACCGAATTTTTCACGGCTCCCGACGGACGTTGCCGCGTGATAGAAATCTGGACGCTCGAAAGCCGCAACATAGTGAAATGCCATGACCCCGAAACGGCTGAATACTACATACTGCCTGCCGACAGCATCACCGCCGTGACAACCGCCAACCAAAGCCGCGCTACCGCCGGTAAACGCGCCATAACCACCCGTCCGCGCACCACCATGCGCTGGCACTGCCGGTTCATGACACCCACCGGCGAGGTGCTGCAGGAGTATGATTCGCCTTATCCCCACGGTATGCACCCGTTTGTGATAAAATTTTACCCGCTGACCGATGGCGAGGTACACTCCTTCGTGGAGGATATCATAGACCAGCAACGCTACATCAACCGGCTCATAACGCTCATCGACCATATCATGAGCGTATCGGCAAAGGGCGTGCTGCTATTCCCCATCGACCAGAAGCCCGACTGCTATACCTGGGAGGAGATAGGCCGTCTGTGGGCACACTGCAACAGCATAATACCTTACGAACGCGGCAGATGCGACGGCGAGCCAAAGCAGGTGATAGCATCGGGCGAGAGTGCGGGTGCATATCAGTTGCTCAACCTGCAGATGCAGCTGTTTCAACAGATTTCGGGCGTGAGCGGCGCACTGCAGGGACATCTGTCGAGCAACAACACCTCTGCAGCGCTATACGATTCGCAGGTACGTACATCGGCAATAGCCATACTCGATATTCTGGACAGCTACAACGCCTTCCGGCTACAGCGCAACAGATTGGTCAATTACACTCAGTCCCCTGCAGCCACACCATATCCCTAAATATTTTTTACATTGGTTGTGTTGGTATTTTGCACACCCATGGTTGTAATTTTGCCAATGCAAACCAATTTAATTGTAGTCAAGAGATGAGATATTCCAGATTCCTCACAGACACACGCAACCGTCACTTCATGGACGCATGCCGCACCGTGATAGCTACTGCCACCGGACCGGTCACATCGGGTTACATAGCACGTAAAGCCGCCGCTATGCCCGCACCGGGCTACTATGTGTCATTCGATTACGCTCTGCGCGTGCTGCGCTACATGCGGCGCAGCGGCTTCATACCTCGCGAAGGCAAAGGCGCCGGAGCACTTTGGCGCGAATTGTACGGCAAGGTGACCGCATTGCAGCAACGCCACCGCATACCCGACAGCGAAGCCTTGAGCCGCGTGCTCGCCGACGGCAAGGCATCGAGCTTCTTTATCCGGCCCGCCACGGCACTGCGTCTGTATCACCGTTTGAAACACACACGTAGCATCACGGCAACGGCTGAATAACGCCAACAATCCTCTTACCCTTCTCACATTATAATAAATCCCATACCATGACATTCTCACTATCCATCAACGTGATTCTCACTCAGGTGCTTGCCGAAGCCGCATTGCGCCACCATCTGAAAACCGACCGTCCCGCACTGCTTACCCTCGACCACCGTGAAGCACTCGCCACACTCGCCCGGGGAGCCTTCGGCATGATATGCCTTGCCCTGATACCCGCCATAACCGGCTGCTCGCTCGGCACCGATGATGCATCCCCGGTGACCGGACACGACCTGCTACAGGCTGACATAGACATACCGCCCGGCACCAGTCCCGTAGCACTGCGCCTATTGCTCGAACACGCCATGGCATCGCACATCCTTGCCGAGGCATACTCCGGCACCGACCCACACCTGAGCGACACCTTCAGGCAGGAATACGACACCGCCCTACGGAGCGCACGGTCGGCACTGACACTACCGGCTGCCACCGATGCCACCATACAGCCCGCATGGCTATAAAGCCCCCACACAAGGTCACTACTCTGAAAAACGCACAAAACCCCAAGACACACAAAAGCCACGGCGGTGTGTCGAACCTGATCGACACACCGCCGCTGCTAATAATAAATCTGTTTTGGTCTTACAATTACTTGCGGATAACCTTCACAGTACGCAAAAGCTTGCCATCCTTAGCCACACGCACCAAATAAACCCCCGCATTAGCAAGAGACACCTGGGCATTCTGTCCTGCCACTACAGCGACCTGCTTGGAAGCTATCAGCATGCCTGACATATTGTACACCTCAAGGCTGTACTCGCCATCGGCACCGAACTCTACAAACAGAGCATCATCAATGGTATAAGTAGTAAACTCGGCACCATCATTGCCAATACCCTCTATAGCGCTTAACGTCTCAGCTACTTTAACCACAGGATAGTCCTTGGATACTTCACCGTGACCATTGTTAAGCGTGAGTGTAACGGCATAATCACCGGGCTTAGCCCACTCTATGGTAGCGGAACCTTCCGTATCATTACCATCACCGAGTACCGTAGCACGTTTGGTGCTCCAGGTGGGCTTGGTTACGATGGGGAAAGCCTCGCCGGGTATAAACGGAGACCCGGAGGTAAACATCGGGGCTTCCGAGCCGTCAACACCGGCACAGTCATCGATATAATTGAAGCGCATAGCCTTAGGAGACTTGTTCTTGGCATTGGCACCAACTTTACCGGTAAACTTGTACATGTCCACATTTTTGGAAGTTCCATCGATATTCAATGTCACTGTTTCCACGATAGGTTCATCTTCAAGACTCCAGAAGCCAAGCACATCGGCAGGAAGATTATTTCCATCCAGACCTGCCATGGATGCAGCCACTTCCTCGTCGGTCATAGCCTTGCCCCATACCTGGAAATCGTCAATCACACCATCAAGAGCTGCAACGCTACGTGACGACGCATTACCGCCGAACGAAATCCAACGTGCGGCACCAATCGGGTTCTGACAGGGCTTCATGGGAGGATTCAGCACATTGCTGCCACCATTGCTGCCGGCAGCCGCAGCCAATGCATCATAGCGGTCCCAGTTACCATTGTCACCACCGACACCGGTCTTGGCTATAGCCGTATTGGCGGCTTCCTTATCAAGATAAGAGTAATATGATACCATCTGCTGCACTCCGTTGACATAGAACTTCATACGCACATTGGCATTATTATCATACTCAAACACCACAGCGATATGAGTCCAGGCATTGAGATTGAGCTTCGTGTCATTGAAGCCGTAGTGCATACGCATACCTGAATCTGAACCGGACATATTCATTGCCCAACAAGTCTCTATCAGGCGACCGTTGAATTTACCTTCGGGAGTGATACGTGACCAGAAGTAATCCCAGTAGCGGTTAGGCCATCCGGCACCGCAACGGTCTTCTATGGTAATGAAGTTTGCCATAGGCTCGGGCAGACTGGTAAGCTTGGTCCAGAACGCTACTGAGAACGATTTGTTGCTTTCCATCTGCAACTCTCCTACATTAACACCAAACAGACCTTCGTGAAGATCGATACCGCGGGAAGCGGCTCCATCAGCCACACGACCGGTATAGGCAAATGTAAGCGGTTCGTTGACCTTGATTTCTACAGGTGCTGACGTTGCTGTTTCATCCACTACCTTATCGCCTATTGAAAGTGTCTTGATTTCAGGAAGGGCACCTACAGCGTCGCTTGAGATCGCTATATACGACGGATATTCCGTAGTATTGCCATTGCAGGTTACAGTCAAATCATACGAACCGAGTGAAGGCAAACCGGGGCATACCACTGTAACACCCGAACCCGACCATACTTCATTGCCTGAGTCATCGGTAAGTGTCCAAGTCGCAGCGGCGTGGTTTGAATCGACATAGCTGAGTTCAAACGACTCGTTGGTTTTTATTACATTCTTGTTGATAGTGATATTTTCATCAGTAACATATTCACCTTTATCAAGGAGTTCACCCCAGGTGATGGCACTCTCATTGCGGGTATCAAGCGATACTGCGCTCACACCGTACTGAATCTTCTTGCCCGAATCGGTGTTGGGTGCACGGAAACCGATTGCAGCCCATGAAGTGGTGGCTCCGAGGAACACAGGCATACCGCCCTCTTCGCGTGCATACACCTTATACATCGAAGCCTTGACATCGGAGTTGTAGACAGGTTCACCTACAGCCTTGGTATTGGGCATAGACCAGATAATCTTGCCGTCGATACCGGAGTAATTGTTGCTCAACACCTTGCTCTTGGTAATCTGAGGAGCAGCCGGGGTGGTGTAAGCCGAGGATTTTACCACTGACAGCTCTCCGAGAAGCACCTTCATGTTCTTGGCATTCTTAAAGTGCAAGGCTATTACAGCCATTCTATCGGTCGAGCTATAGTCAGTAGCTTTGACGTCAAACTCAACCACGCTCCAGCTATCGGCACCTTCATTGAATGTCTTGTCGATAGCATCGGCAGAACCGGCTGTGGTAAGCAAGGAGTAGGTCTTGGACACCGTTTTGGGGGACTTGGCATTCGATGTCACTAACTCTATATCGGCAGAACCTTCCAACAGCTTGTAGGCAACACGGATTTTACCCTTAGGTACTACAAAGTTAGTCTTGAACAGGTGCAGATATTCGTCGGAGGTACTTCCCTCGACCTTAACACATGAGCCACCGAAGTAGGCATCGTCCCATGTAAATTCGGCAGAAAGACGTGTGCTGCCGGCAGTGACATCACTATTCATGAACGTGGGGGCGAACCACCAACGCCATGTGGGCAGATAATCCTGAACACCGATATTGTACCAGGGATTGTCGCTCACGCGGTTGCCATGCCAGTTGAAGAAGCGGCCGTTGCCTATGTTGAAAAATGTGTAGAAAGGCTCGGTATTCACGTTCCAGCTCAGCACCGAACGAGCGCTTACCATTGCTGAAAGACCATGGAAATTGTCATTCGGAGAAAAGTTGGTAACATCCTTGGGGGTAATCTTTATTGCCGGATTCCGGTTGCCATTAGAATACCATTGCTCTATCATCTTCTGATAAGTCGCCTGTTTAGCGGCATCGCTACTACCGTTGGCAGTACGAGCCGGCCACACCATATTGGTGCTGTGGGCACCCCAATGACCTATCGAGTACTGGAAATTCTTTACGTATGCGAAATTTCCCTTATTGGATGACACATTCGGACCGGGCTCGCCGCCTTGCATATTGTATCCGGCATAGATATGGAACGGATTACGATTAACGCTTTTGGCGTATGCCACTGAAGATTCCTCATACGTTCCTCGCGCCCAGTTGTAGTTCAGGAATATAGAAGAGCCTTCGAATATCTGGGCATTGTTGCCTGTAGTGCCCACACCGGTATCAAACGAACAGCCACCGCCATCCGTGGTACCGCCGTACCACATGTTCTCGAACAGAGGATTGGCATGAGGGTTCACTTTCTTCTTGCCATCTACCATAATCGAATCGCCCATATACTCATAAAGGGCTTTATGCATAGATACAAGATGGGTAGTGGGAGCATATCCTGACCATTCGGAGTTATATCCCAGACCGTCTACACCGTGATAGTATAGGAATTTACCTATCTTATCCGTTTCGATTCCGCCCATTCCGGTAAATGCCTCACGCCATGAGGAGGATATAGAACCGAAAGGCACAGATGCCACGCCCGATGTAGCCACACCGTTTTTGTGACATGCGTCGGCAAACGCACCTATCACCCATCCGTAAGGGGCTGTCCAGTTACCCCAATGGTCCATATAGCTCCACATACTGAACACCTCACGGTCAAAAGCACCGTCGGGAAGAGCGTTGAAGTCAGGATCGCCTATAGGCACCCAGTTAAGGACACGCTTATCCGTACCGACTCCTAGTTTCTTTTCCTCGTCATAGAAATATTGCGTAATTTCGGGATAGACCTGCGTTGCCTGATTATAGAAACGCGCCTTAGGTTTAACACGGGAGGTGAAGAATTCCTCATCTTCCCACTCCGAACCATTAACTTGAATGGTTCCCTCGCCACCATTCCATGCCTTGATATAATCAGGCAATTTTTCGGAAGCGGGCCATTGGATGTAATCGGTGGTGAGTCGCTGCGCACCTGCCGAAATGCCGATCGCAGTCACACCGACTAATAGAAATACTTTTTTCATTGAATTGATTTAATGTATTTGAATTTTAAATAAGATTCACACAACAAATATACTGAAAAAAAAGGAGCACATACCATAATATGCGCTCCTTTTTATATCAGTAAGGAGAACTTTTACTTATTGAGTACTTTCAAAGAACGAAGCTCCTTGCCATCTTTCACTACCTTGACGATGTAAACACCGGGGGTACCAAGGTTGATACGGGCATACTGTCCTGCCACTGCATTGGTGCGTTCGGCGGCGGCAAGCATACCGGAGGTATTGTAAACCTCTACATTGTACTGTCCGTCGGCTGCGAATTGTACAAACAGAACCTTATCGACTGTATAGGCATTTACATCCGATCCGTCGGCAACCACACCATCGATAGCACCCAACTGGTCTTCCACGGTAAATACCGGATAGTTGGCTGAATGTGAGCCGTAGTTATTGGTCAATGTAAGGGTCACCTGGTGGTCGCCTGCGTTCTTAAACGATGCGGTAGCATTACCTGCGGTGTCTGAACCTTCGCCCAAGAACTGAGTGCGACGGTCAGTATCGCTCCACTGCGGAGTGGTCACCACAGGATAAGCGGTACCCGAGAGGAAAGGTGAACCGGGCTCGAAGATAGGATCACGGTAAACGCGGACCTTAGAATTATTTACAGTTTCCCAGTCATAGCAGAAACCTTTCTTACCGGTGAGTGCACCGAGCGACGAGTAGCTCTTGTCGCTATTGGCATCATCCTCGAAGAACCATACACACTGTACACCCGAGGGGATATTATCGGCAGTGAAACCGTTCATAGATGTTTTCACATCCTCGGCAGTCATAGCCTTATTCCAGATCTGCAAGTCATCCATGACACCGTCTACAGCCGAACCTTCATGCTTAGGACCGAAGAAATAGATATCCATAGCACCGGGAAGAGCATAGCTTTGTCCCTGACACCAATCGTCAGTGGTCATGTCGGAGTACTTATTGCCTTGATTTGCCTGGTTGCCTACGGAATACTGCCACCAAGTGGTTTCCTGCTTGATACCGTTGACATATACATAGCAGCGGAATGCGGTCTTAGAAGAATTGTATTCGAACACGAAAGCCAAGTGTGTCCACATACCTGCCTGCAGACGTGTGTTAGGCAACTTGTAGTGCAACTCACCGGGAGAACTGCTATCAGATTCCGCACCACGGAACACCAGGTCAAATACTCCATTAGGATCCAATGCACACCACATCCAGCCCCAGTTGGACTGAGGCCATCCACCTGCCAGGTTACTGATATTGAGAAGTGTGAAATCAGATTCGGGGAACTCGTCGAAACGCAACCATCCGGCTACAGAGAATGATTTATTGGCAGTAACATCCACATCTGCGGAGTTGCAACCTATCATATAGCCATTTATCGCCTTAATACCGCGCGATGCCGAACCATCGGCAGCACGACCGGTATAACCAAGGGAGGGTGTATCGGTGAGAGTGATATTCACATCCGACGAATTTTCGGTAACGGTATTGTCGTTATGGGTAAGGCTAAGCACTTGAGGTATAGCACCTATCTCTTCTGATGAAACCTGTACATAGTAACCAAGTACGCGGGCATTTGCAGTACCTTCGTCAATATACAAATCGTAACCGCCAAGGTCGCTCAAACCGTCAGGCACACTGAGTTCCAGACCACTGGACTGAGCCACTACCTGACCTGCACTGTTCTTGAGCTTCCATGTCGATGAGGTGTGACGTGGGTCGACATACGAAATCAGGAACGATTCATTGGGCTTGATAGTAGTCTTGTCGATGGTGATTTCATCGCTCTGATTATACTCACCCTTGGCAAGGAGATCACCCCAGGTGATGGCACTCTCACTGCGGGTATCAAGCGATACTGCGCTCACACCGTACTGAATCTTCTTGCCCGAATCGGTGTTGGGTGCACGGAAGCCGATTGCAGCCCATGAAGTGGTGGCACCGAGGAATACAGGTTCTTGACCCTCTTCGCGTGCATATACCTTATACATCGAAGCCTTGACATCGGAGTTGTAGACAGGTTCGCCTACAGCCTTGGTATTGGGCATAGACCAGATAATCTTGCCGTCAACACCGGAGTAATTGTTGCTCAACACCTTGCTCTTGGTGATCTGAGGAGCAGCCGGGGTGGTGTAAGCCGAAGATTTTACCACTGACAGCTCACCGAGAAGCAGCTTCATGTTCTTGGCATTCTTAAAGTGCAAGGCTATTACAGCCATTTTCTTTTTCGAGCTATAGTCAGCAGCGTTGACTTCAAACTCAACCACGCTCCAGCTATCGGCACCGTCATTGAATGTCTTGTCGATAGCATCGGCGGAACCGGCTGTGGTAAGCATGGGATATGTCATGTACACCTCTCTGGGTGCTTCGATATTGGAAGTAACCAACTCTATATCGGCAGAACCTTCCAGAAGTTTATACGCAACTCGTATTTTTCCGTTGGGCACTATGAAATCGGTCTTGAACAGGTGCAGATACTCTTCTGTTGTGCTACCCTCCACCTTAACACATGAGCCGCCAAAGTAGGCATCGTCCCATGTGAAGTCGGCAGCAAGATTAGTGCTTCCGGCAGTGACATTGCCATCCATGAATGAGGGGGCGAACCACCAACGCCATGTGGGCAGATAGTCCTGGATACCTATGCTGTACCAGGGATTGTCGCTCACGCGGTTGCCATGCCAGTTGAAGAAGCGACCGTTGCCTATGTTGAAGAATGTGTAGAAAGGCTCGGTATTCACGTTCCAGCTCAGTACCGAACGCGCACTCATCATAGATGAGATACCGCACCAGCCATCGTAAGGACGGAAGCCGGGAGCATTATTGACAGCGTGACGTATGGCGGGATTGCGCTCCCAGTTAGTGTACCAGCGCTCGCAAGTATTGAGGTAAAGACGCTGCTGGTTTTCAGGGATTGAACCGTTGGCATTACGTCCTTGCCAGAACATATTGTGACGGTGCGAACCCCATATACCAATGGAGACATTGACATTATTGAGCGCCACAAAATTACCTCCGGTCTTGTCACCCTCCTGGTCACCACCGGCATAAATCAGGAATGAGGACTTGCCCATATCTGCAATATCCTTGGAAATTTCAGAATTGGTAAACCATGACCGACCTGCCCAGTTATAGTTAAGGAACAGCGACGAACCTTCAAATATTTCCTTATAAGTACTTATTCTACTGTCAAACGAACAGCCACTACTGTAGGTAGTACCGGCATACCACATGTTTTCAAACAGTGGATTCTTGCCTGCCATATACGTTTTAAGACTATTATGCAACGCAGCCAATCCGGTAGGGTTGTAGGCACTCCATTCTGAATTGTAGCCAAGACCGTCCACACCATGGTAGTAAAGGAACTTACCCACAGCATCGGCACTCAAACCCGACATACCTGTAAAACAGGTTCTCCATCCGGATGAAATAGAACCGAACGGCACTGAAGCGACACCTGAAACGGCGACACCATTCTTATGGGCTATATCAGAGAACGCAGCGGGTACCCAACCGTAGGGGCTGGTCCAGTTGCCATAGTGGTCAACATAGCTCCACATACTGAACACGTCGCTATCAAACAATGCATTGGGCACGGCGTTATATTCGGGTTCACCGATTGGCACCCAATTGACATAACGTTTGTCATTAGCGTCATTAATGGTGGTATAAACCTGTGTCTGACGATTATAGAATCGAGTTTTCGGTTTTACACGCGAAATGAAGAACTCTTCATCCTCCCATTCCTGATTGTTGATAGTGATTTTTCCATTGCCACCATTCCACGCTGGAATGTAAGTGTGCAATGACCCGGATTCGGGAAACGTGACATAACCCTCCTGAAGTTGCTGTGCAGCAGCTCCCAAGGCTATCGTCCCCATTCCGGCAAACAAGAGTAACTTTGTTTTCATGTGAATGATTTTATTGGTAAGTGATTGATTATTATAGCAATTAATTGTGACTGAAGCCGCATAGTGCGGTTTCAGTCACAATATAAGTATTATTCATCGACGTAGAAACGTGCATTCTTGAACACAAGCTTCTGTCCGGAAGGCATAGTACATTCACCATTGAGCACACAATAACCATCGCCATCGGATGTAATGGTTATGTTACATGCCACATCTTCATATTCGATACCGTCGAACGAGAAGTACGATGAATTAAGCACAAATGTACCGTCGAGTGTATCAACTCCGGGGAGTGATATAAAGAATTCATGGAACGTCTCATCGTAGTTACCGTAGTTGATCCACAAGCCATCACCGTCACGGTACACCGATGCACCGGCATCGTCATAGTTGGTTTCACCCTCGAGGGTTACATCGGATGATGTAATGACGCTGACTTCACGGCGTTCAGCGGACTTACCATCGCAAATTGCCTGCAATGTAACAGTACCTTCCTTAAGACCGGAAATCACACAGCTGAACGGATCGCCGGCTTTAGTTTCCACGGACGCTACCGACGGGTCGGATATAACCCACTGGATAGGTTCCGGTAGAGAGGTGGCGGGGGTATTGGGATCAGATGCCATGTAAACAGTGGTGGACAATTCTACCTGCTGTCCTTCATTGACAGTCACGGTACCGAATGATTGCCAGTCGATACGTGACACCTGGTCAAGTACAGTGACCTTGACAGTCTCTGTCTTATCGAGTGATTTCAATGTCAGATAAGCTTCACCGGGGCTATGAGTCTCGAGTGAACGACCATATCCATCGTCCTCACCGCGCTCGGGCACGGTAACTACAGCAGGATTGGATGATTCTATCACGGGGATATGGTATGACCATGACAATTTAGGTTCAACCCACACATCGAAAGTGAACGAATCGCCCAATTTGACAGTGAATTCCTTTGTCTCAACACCATCCTTGCTCACGACTATATATTCCACCGGATGGCTGATGCTGTAATCCTCAACAGTGACCTTACATATAAGTTCGGCACCGGGAAGGGTGTATTTGATTATAGCCGGGTCATTGGTATTCTCCATAGCACCCGAGCGCACGTCGAGATAAGCGACATAACCGCTGCGGCGGCCGGCATTGAGATAGTCGGGGTCAACGTACATCTTTTCCAAGATGACACCGCTGCCGGAAAGCTCCCATTTGCCGAAAACCTCAGCATTCTTGAAATCTTCCTCATATCCGTCCATACCCACACACACACCTACGCTATAGGTGGAGTTGACATCGACAACGACATCAAGATTGGTTACCTTCACGTTCGATACGTTAGCCTCACTCGGAAGGGGACGTTTGCCTTCAACCTCGAAGCCGGGAGAGAATTTCGGGCACACGGTAACGGGAACGGAAGCGGTGACATTGTCCTCAGGCGAACCGATAGTCAACGAAACCTGAGCTTCGGCAGCGCAACGGGGCGCGGTATAGACAACACCTACACGCGATTCCTCACGGTCGATATACAGTTCCTGACCTTCTGCAAAATAGAAGCTATAGTCCTCGGGGTTGGCATCCTCATTTTTCATCTCGAGGATTTCAGCGCTCCATGACATGGGATATTCATCAACCAGTTCAATCGGAGTAACCGAGAACCAAGCTGTATCGTTACGTACCAATTCATACGAAACCTTGCTTTCGGTAAGGGGTTTCAACGCATTGTACAATGAACGGTTGACAACCGACACATTGGCAACGGCAGTCTGCTTGTTAGGCAATGTCACGCGTAATTTCGTGCTCTTGCCCTGAGCATCAGCCGCAGCTATAATGGTATCATTGGTGCCGAATTCTATCACACCGCTTTCGTCTGCCGACCACTCCATGGGAGTCTTTATCTCTTTTCCGCTAACATTAGTAACCTTGGCGGAAACTTTCATCTTCTGTCCGGCAAAAAGAGTGATGTCGGAAGAAGGGGAAATCTCAATGTACACGGCATCGGCACCGTCCAGGGTGGCTTCTTCGCTACATGATGTAGCGAAGAACCCCAATGCTGAAACGGCAACAATACCGAAAGATATATTTTTCAGAAATTTCATCTTTAACAATTTTATTAAGTAGGGCTAATAACTTAATTAGTTTAAATGGTTGTTTGGCACGTAATGACCATTTTCATCCTTATTCCAGGTTGTGGAGTTGATATCCCAGAACACGCGTGTACCGGCAGTCTGCTCACCACCAAGAAGCTCTGTGATTTGAGCTATTTCGGTAGCATTGTTGGGAGTGGCGGTATAAGTCATACGACGAATCTGCATCTCGGTATCGACACCCTGCATGTTATTGATAAGCACAGGAATCAAACGGGGATAGCCTGTACGGCGGTAGTTGGTCCATGCAGCAGAACCCAACGGGAAGTTGGCAATCCATTTCTGGGTGATAATCTTTTCGAGTTTAAGCTCTGCGGGGTCACTGTCGTTCCACTTCACATCACAAGTAACACGTCCGTCGCAATCATATTCGGGACGATAGTAATCCTTGTAACCGACCATAGGAAGATTGGTCTGATTCAAATAAGTATCGATTTTCGACTGCTCGATACCGTATTTAGTCATCACGTGAGTGATACCATCGCGGTAGAACTGCTCGGCAGTTCCTCCCATAGCCCAATTGCGCAAAGCGCCTTCAGCACGCAGGAACAGGACTTCCGCCACTTGCAGGAACGGCTGGTCCATATATTCATGACGCGGGCTGAGGAATGCAAAGTTGGCATAACTTGCAGCGGCAGCATCGCTGGGCTGCACATTATCCTCAGTCATAAGACCGGGACGTACACCGTAGATACCGGTGGGAGCTATGACACCGCCACGCTTGCTCTTGATAGCATAGGTGTTAGGATCAAACCACTCTTCGAGCAACGGGTTGTTGAAATGCTTGAGTATGTTCTCAAGGTTGGCATTCAGACGTATGTCGTGCCAATCCTTGGCTATACCGTAAATGGCGCAGTAGTGAGTGGACATGTGATGCGCGATATCGTCATCGCCCAACTGAAGCACGCCTATCTCATCGGCAACAGCCTCTTCTGCTATATTCTGCGCAACAAACGGCTTGCTTTCGGGACCATAAACGGGATCGGGATCCACATAGTCGACCATGTTCATTGCCATACGCAGCTTGATGGAGTTAGCGAACTTAACCCAATACTGCCAACGCCAACGAGTGATAGTGCTTTCGGTATCGGTTCCTTCCACACGTATGAGGTCGCTTTCCGACGGCTGACGTTCTTTCAATATGGCGATGGACTCATCAAGGTCAGCGAAAATCTGCTTGTACACTTCGGGGCCGGATTGATAGTTCAACGGGTAGGTACGTTTATTGTTTCGCCAATCGATGAAAGGAATGGTTCCATAAAAGTCCACCAGCTCATGACCGAGATAAGCCTGGCAAATCAATGCCACCGCACGCCATTCGGGACGTGACACGATGACGGTGGAGTCCTTGCCATTGTTCAATGGCAGTTCTTCCGATGCATAAAGCACAGCATTTTTAGACTGAATGAACAGGTGATTGTTGCACGGACCACCCAGATAGCCGTTATCGTCGGTGTACAATGTCGGGAATGCAGGACCGAACTGGAAGTTGTTTTTGGTATAAGTCCAGTATCCGGCGTAGTTGTCGATATTGTTTGAACGCTGATACTGATATTCGTGGTATGCCCAGCCACCATCTGTCTTGCGATAGTTGAGCATCGATGGGATAGCACCGCGAAGCTCCAGTTCCAGAGACTCCATATAGCGGGCACCCTCACCTTCACCATCACCGCTGGTATCGGTGTTGTCAGGCGCCCATGGATAAGGCTTCAGTTCATCACCGCATGATGTCATGGCTATGGACAACGCGGCGGCGGCAACTGCCATATATGTGAATAATGATATTTTTTTCATTGATTTTACAGAATAGTATTTAGGAGTATTTCTTTAGAAATTAAATTTCAGAGTCACACAATAAGAGCGCAATGTGGGCAGTGAATAGGAGTCAATGCCGGAGAAACCGTTGGCAGCCGATACAGAGATATCGGGATCCACGGGAGAATCCTTATACAGGAAGAATGCGTTCTTGACCGAGAACTGAGCAGTCATGCCTTTAGACATTCCGAAGAGATTCGGAAGGGTGTAGGACAGTGAAATATCGCGCATACGGAAGCTGGTGGCATCGTAAACATGGTCTTCCATAGGATTGGAACCAACAGTCTCATAATAGCGCTGTACGGAAATCTTACGTCCGGAACCATCGGGGAGATATTTCATAAGTATCATATCGCCATTGGCGTCAAATGCCTGAAGGTCGGGGTTCTTCAAGGCTGCCAAACGGTCAGCTGCCGAGCGGGTGGAGATACCGAAACGGTCGAGGTCAGGCTCGGTGAGTGACATCACCTTACCGCCGATGCGTCCGTCAATCAGGAAGTAGAGCGTGAAGTTCTTCCATGTAATGGTGTTGTTCCAGCCCAATGTCACAGGTGATGTAGTATTACCTACGTATGTTTCATAAAGACCTGAAGCCATAACAGGTACAGCGTTGGCAGGATCATCGATGTTGTTCACCACGATGTGTCCGTTTTCATCGCGCTTGAACGAGTTGACATATATGTCGCCATACTTTCCGCCTTCCATATATTTGATATGGAATGCCTTGGGACCAACCTCATATATATAAGGAGTGCCATTCTCATTCATGTAGGTTTCCTTGATCTTATTGGAGTTCCATGCAAAGTTAACGTTGGATTGCCATGTCCAGTCGCGGTTGATTGCCCAACGGTAACCGGCAGACACCTCAAGACCATAGTTTTGAATCTCACCGGTATTTACAGGCTTGCTTTCACCACTTGATGTGCTTACATACAGGAATTGGTTGCGGAGAGTGGAGTTGTAGTATGTTACATCCAAATTGAATTTGTTGTTGAACATCCACATGTCAAGACCGGTTTCAAATGCCGAGGTGGTTTCAGGCTTGGGGTCGTCGAACATAGGAGGACGGGCTGAGATAACTCCGGTCTGGAAGTTGAGGCTCTGACGTGCGAAAAGAGTGTTGGGCACGGCATTACCTACAACCGACCAGCTGGCACGCCACTTCAATTGGTCAAGCCAGTTCTGACGGGGCAGGAATTTGTCGATCAGAACATTGACACCGGCAGAATAATAACCGAACGACTTATAGCTTCCGTCCTTGGTAAACTGCTGGAATGATTGTGCCCAGTCACGACGGTAGCTACCATCGACATAAACTTTGTCGAACAAACCGATTGAAGCGGTAACAAACAATGCTGAACTCCAGTCGGTATAGTCCCATGAGTCGGAAGCGCTTGTAGCACTACCGTTGGGATTAGTGGGACGGTAATACTTACTGTTCTGCGGAACAAATGCATTAGGCACACCGGATGTATCGATACCGGTGAATATGGATGTGCTGCGGGAATAATGACGCGAGAAGCTACCACCGGCGGCGACATTGACATCGAACTTGTCGGCAAAACGGTCGTTCCACGTAATCATGTGGTCGTTATAAAGGTCGCTGGAGCGGCTGTTGCTTGAATTGTACTTACCGCCTTTGTAGTCGAATGCCGCACGGAATGTGGTGGCATACTCTTCATTAAGGCTATTGTCAAGCACCATATCCACACTGAAACGGGTCTGATACTTAATGTTTTTCCAGATGTTCCAATCGAGGGTGATGTTTCCAAGAATACGGTCACGGGTCACCTTATCGTTAATCATATTGTTGATCCAGAAGGGGTTGTTCAAGTATTCCACGAACCAGTTCCAGGTCTGAATCGGCTGGCCGGCAAGCTTGGGGTTACCGGTGAGCTTATCGGACACAAGCGTTTCACCTGCCACACCTTCGTGACTGTAATGATTCTTGAAGTAACGCATATCGACGTCAGCCGGGGTACGATAGAGGGCAAACAAGCTTGAGAGAGCCTTACCCACAACAGGAGAATTGGCTGTGCGCTGGTGAATCCAGTTCAATGAAGTGCTGATGTTAACCTTCTTGTTGAAGAGAGAGAATGATTCTTTCAACATCACATTATTACGCACAAACTGGTTGCGCGGCATCACACCTTTCTGATATGTATTGTTATAAGAGAAATAGGTGCGTGAATTTTCAGTACCGCCTGACAGGGTAATACCATTATTAAGTGTAACACCGGTCTGGAAGAAATCCTTCACAGCGTCACGGCTTCCGTTAATAAGCCATGGATACATATTTATATCATCGGCATCGCGGGTGCCAACCAACGGACCCCAAGCCGACCACTGTGTGTGGGTGTTATTACCGGTATCGGTAATACCGAAAGAATGCTGCTGCTTGGGCCACAAAGCAATGCGGTCGATAGATGTAGAAGTAGAGATGTCGACTTTAACAGCACCGCTCGCACCGGACTTGGTGGTGATGACGATAACACCGTTATTGGCAGCCGAACCATAAAGAGCAGCCGCGTTCGGGCCTTTCAAGATGGTCATGTTCTCGATATCCTCGGGGTTGATGGTAGAAAGCAAGTCGTCACCACTACGACCACCACCCATAGAGATACCATCCTCAACCTGCGAACCCATACCGTTCTGCATAGGCACACCATCAAGTACGATAAGAGGCTGGTTGGTACCAAGGATAGAGGTGGAACCACGAAGTACTATACGGGAGGCACCGCCACCGGCACCGGAGTTGTTGGGGGTGATGGTCAGACCGGCACTCTTACCTTGGAGTGCGTTGACGAAGTTGGTTTCCTTGATACGGGTCACCTCATCGTTCTTGATGGTCTGGGCTGCATAGGTAAGGGTCTTGGCCTCACGGGTTATACCCATAGCGGTCACCACGACCTCATCGAGCTGCTGGGTGTTCAGCTCCATGTCGATGTCAAGAGCAGTACCGTTCCATACCACTTCCATGGGCTTATAGCCAACAGAGGTAATCTGCAGCTTCGTACCGGGTTTAACATTGGCAATCGAGAACTCACCGTCAATATTGGTAGCGGCTCCCTGCGCGGGATTGCCTGCAACGCGGATAGTGGCTCCGATCATCGGGTCGCCGAACTCATCCTTGATAACACCTGTCGCAGTGTTGGCGCCTTGTGGCGCTGCAACTGTAGCCGCAGGTGCCGCTTGCGCGAGGTCAGGGCATGCCATGACACCCATCAAGGAAGCGACCAAAAGAAGTTTGCTTACTGATTTGATTGGTTTTAGCATAAGGTAAAAATAATTACTATAGTTTTTTCTGTTTCTATTGCTCAAATATTACAAACCGACACAATAAGTGCCGTAATGCGATTGGTTCACAACGATTTAAGGTTACAACGCGCCACTTTTCACCAATAACATAAGCGCGAATGAATGCACAAAGCGCACGGCGTCAATAAACTAAATCTCGACAAAGATATGAAATAACTTTATTGTTTTATTATTTTGTCACAAAAAAAATTAGCAATTAACACAAATCTGCACATTTAACAAAAAAATTTATCACCATCCCCCTATTCCTGTTGAGCACCAACATATAAAAACACGAGATGCACTTCTTCACAGAAGCGCACCTCCCTCATAACCAAAATTCAAGTATATTTGTCTAACAAAACATTGGACTATACAATGGCTCCGGTAAAATACCGGATTGCAATACCGGAAACCGATACCGTAATCAGCATCTGTCCGTCTCATACCATCAACGATGATGACACACATCCGGGCGGCATGCCAGAATGGAACGGATTTCTTAAGCAGTGACATAGGGAAAATCCCCTATCAGGCACAATTACTGATTCCCCGTATTCGATTTTTTAGGTAAGCACTGCAAAGTTACACATAATAGCCTTATTGTCAATAATATAATTGCAAAAAGATTTTAAAACACCTAAACGCCATTTTTAACACTTGTGCGCAAGTGTGCCTGCGCAACCATGATGTAAGTATTTTTTACTATCTTTACACCTTAATAATATAACTGCCGTGGCTTTTCACAACGGCAACACATATACGTACACGCAAATTATTTTCTCATACAAATGGATACCAAGACTCCACTTATAGGCATGACACTGCCGCAGCTGCGCGAGGTAGCCGCAGAGTGCGGAATGAAGCCATTTGCAGCCAAACAGATAGCCCGATGGCTCTACGAGAAGCGCGCCACCGATATCGATTCGATGACCGACCTTTCGATACGCGCCCGTCAGGAGCTTGACAAGCGATATTGCATAGGGCGGCAACAACCGATAGCCCGCGCGGTGTCTTCGGACGGAACGGTCAAATATCTTTTTGAGGGTGTGGGCGGACGCGACATAGAGTCGGTGATGATTCCCGACGGCGAGCGTGCCACGCTCTGCGTGAGTTCACAAGCCGGCTGCAAGATGAACTGCCGCTTCTGCATGACGGGCCGACAAGGATTTCACGGCAATCTCACCGCCGCCGCCATCATAAACCAGGTGCTTTCGGTAGATGAAAGCCAGCGGCTGACCAATCTGGTGTTCATGGGCATGGGCGAGCCGATGGACAATCTCGACGCCGTACTCACCGCCATTGAAATACTTACAGCCCCATGGGGTCTGGCATGGAGCCCGAAACGCATCACCGTATCGAGCATAGGCAAGATTGGCGAGCTACGCCGTCTTATAACCGACACGCAGGTACATGTGGCAATAAGCGTCCACTCGCCCTTCGGCACTGAACGCGCGGGGCTGATGCCCGTGGAACGCGCCTATCCGCTGGTGGAGGTTCTGGACATGCTGCGCGGCTACGACTGGCGCCACCAACGCCGCCTGTCGGTGGAATACATAATGTGGCGCGGGCTGAACGACGACATGCGCCATGCCGATGCGTTGGCACGGTTGCTGCGCGGGCTGCACTGCCGCGTGAACCTGATACGCTTCCATGCCATCCCCGACGTAGACCTCCGCTCTGCCGACTCACGCACCATGGTGGCGTTCCGCGACCGGCTCAACGACCTTGGCATAACGGCGACCATACGAGCATCGCGCGGCGAGGACATAATGGCAGCATGCGGTATGCTCGCCGGAAAGAAAAAGGAAGCAGGCGACCAATAGCTAACGATACACGACATATACAATCAGGTGGGGCTATCCGGAAATCCCGGTCAAAGCCCCACCTGATTATATCTTACGATTACCGCGCCGAAGCGGCATATATCATTTCGACATTCCGTCGATGGCTTCTTGCAATTGGTCGACCACAGCCGATGTCGGATACCACTCGTTCATGGCTCCGGAGCGGATGGGCAACAACGCGTTTTCCAATCGCTGTAAACCCTCGATATCCTTGGCGGCAACCATCTCCTCACGCAGCATACGCAGCTTCTCGCTCATCTGGATACCTTCGACCATACGCTCGTAACGTATGGAGGAGCGACCGTCGGGATATATAAAATAGGTGTCGCCGGGGGCGAACATGCGGAAGCGGGTATCCTCCAACGGATTGTCGGTCCAGTTCATATACGACCAGTGCAGATAGCCATCGTGACCTGTGGCCGTGGCATAGACGGGCAGATAAGCACCATCGGCAGGTGCGCTGTTGCTGAACTGGCTTGGTGCGGGTGTAGCGCAGCAGGTGTACATCAATGTTATGAAATCCTTTTCGTGACGGCGCCTCATCACATCCTCGGGGAAGAAGTCGCCCTTGATTAGCGTATAAGACTCCAAGCTATCTATCAATTCTTTGTGATAGCTTCCTGCAAGCGACATTTTTATTCCGGGCACAGCCTCCTTGGCAACACGGTAGGCATTGAGCATATCGGGGAGCCCGCGCTCGTCCATCACTATCATGGTCTTATCGTACCACCCCTTCTGCTTCAGGTGCGCGGTGAGCTTCTGAAGGAAGTCGGTCCACAGCGCCTTGTACTCGGGCGAGTCGGATGTGGTGGCAAGGAAATCATAGTCACCCTTGGACTCATCGAAATAGCGGAATTTCATCTCCCACGGTATCATGGTGAAGCACGACAGGTTGGCGTCTATGCCCGACTCCGCCATAAACTCCACATAACGGTCCAGTATGGTGTAATCATAATCCCACGAACCATCACGGCGCAATGTGGTCTGCACCATAGGCTCGAACTTATCATTGCTCTGCTCGCCCCACGGCTCATAGAACAGTATCACCGACACCGTTTTCTGTCCGGCACGTGCCAACATATCCATATAGGGGCGCATCAGTTCGAGGTGCTCCTTGCTCCAGGGCTTCACTCCATAGTAACGCGACACGGAGTAAGGCTGTTGCCAAAGGTCGAGATAGAACGCATAGTCCTTGGGCTCGGGAAGCACACGTTCGTTGACATTAAGAGTCACCTTCAATTCACCCACCTTGCGGCGCGAGCTCTGGTCAGTAACCGTAAGCGTCATATCGTATGCTCCGGGGGCTATGCCGCGCGGCACCTCTATAGTGCACCATATCGGGCGCACCGAGCGCGCAGGCATGGCAGCTGCCACACCCTCCAGGTCTATCATATCAGGCACCGTATATGTAGGCAGCGTATCCGACGGATAGCCGCAGGCATTCCACGACGTAGTGGTGACATAACGCATCCACGATGCATGGCTGCCGGGAGCATCCACCACACGCTTGCCTTGCATGAAATCCGACAGCGAGAGCGACAATGGAGCTGTTGTCTCCGGACTTATCATCAAGGCTTCCAGTCCCACACGTTCACCGCGCCATACATTAATCACCGTATCGGCGACATCGTAGGATGGAGGTGTGGCAAACTGTCGGTAATGCACATTCTTGGAAGCCCATGTGAGCCGTGGCGCACCCGTCACCGAATCCCAGCCCGAGACATCGACCGTAGCCGTATCGACAGGCTCAACATACTCCTTGACCTGCGCCGGCGCAAGCAGCGGCAGCAACGCAAGCAATGCGGACATACATTTCTTCATATCAGCAGTTATATCGTTACATTATTAATATCTGATGCAAACTTACATAATTTCCGAGATTTTTTTGCTAAGTTTGCGTTATTAATCCATCTCACAGTTAAGCAAAGACATGCGTATAGTAATCCAACGTGTAAAGGAAGCTTCGGTCAGCATAGGTGGGGTAACGCACTCGGCGATAGGCCCCGGCATGATGGTGCTGGTGGGCGTGGACACCGGCGACACCATCGACGATGCCCGCTGGCTCGCCGACAAGACGGCGGCATTACGCATATTCGACGACGCCGACGGAGTGATGAACCTGCCGGTAACAGCCGTTGGGGGCGAGGTGCTTGCGGTGAGCCAGTTCACACTCACGGCTTCGACCCGCAAGGGCAACCGCCCCAGCTATATCCGTGCGGCACGCCCCGAACAGAGCCTGCCACTATACGAGACCTATTGCACCATGGTGGCGGAACGGTTAGGACGCCCTGTTGCACGAGGGGTATTCGGTGCCGACATGCAGGTGGCATTGGTCAACGACGGTCCCGTAACGATAATAATAGACTCTCATCTCAAGGAATAATGGATAACACATCTCCCGACATAACCATGCGCCAGATACAGCGCGATGTGGACCAATGGATTACCACCACCGGCGTGCGGTACTTCTCACCCCTCACCAACATGGCAATACTTGCCGAGGAGACAGGTGAGGTGGCGCGGATAATGGCGCGCCGCCATGGCGACCAGTCGTGGAAACATGGCGAGGAGGACACTCTTGCCGATGAACTTGCCGACCTGCTTTGGGTCACCGTGGCAATCGCCAATCAGGAGGGCATAGACCTCACCGAAGCGTTCATGAACAATATCCGCAAGAAAAGCATTAGGGATAAAGACCGCCACAGACAGAACCCGAAGCTGCAGAAATAACATACAAGACAAATAACCATAAAAATATAATTCACACCATGGCAGATAAATATCAAGACACCGTAGCCAAAAGTCAGGTAACCACCGACGACGAAAAAGTAAAGGCAGAAGTAGCTAAAATACTTGCCGACGAAATGGAGGCAAACCGCACGGCAGACGTGATGAAACTATTGTTCAACTGCATAGACCTTACCACGCTCAAGTCCACCGACTCTCCCCAATCGGTAGCCCGTTTCACCGAACGTGTCAATGATTTTGAAAACGAGCATGGCGACCTTCCTCCCGTTGCCGCAATATGCGTGTACCCCAACTTCGCACCTGTCGTGCGCACCGTACTCGACGTCACCGAAGTAAACATAGCCTGCGTGGCAGGATGCTTCCCCTCATCACAATCATTCCCCGAGGTCAAGGTAGCCGAGACCGCGCTTGCCGTTGAAGGCGGTGCCGACGAAATAGACATAGTGATGAACCTGGGCAACTTCCTTGACGGCGACTGGGAAGAGGTGTGCGACGAAATATCCGAACTCAAGCACTCCTGCCGCGACGCCCATCTGAAAGTAATCCTCGAGACAGGCGCGCTCAAGACCGCCGAGAACATCCGCGCGGCATCCATCCTCGCCATGTACTCAGGCGCGGACTTCATAAAGACATCCACCGGCAAGGAATACCCTGGTGCATCGCTTGAAGCTGCCTACATAATGTGCCAGTGCATAAAGGAATACTACGACCAGACCGGACGCATGGTAGGCTTCAAACCTGCCGGCGGCGTATCAACCACCGACGAAGCCATAGCCTACTACACAATTGTGAAACACGTGCTCGGCGAAAAATGGCTCGACAACGAGTACTTCCGTATCGGTGCAAGCCGTCTTGCCAACAACCTCCTCTCCGACATACTCGGCGTGGAAACCAAATTCTTCTAATCACATTCCCGCATCACACCGATGAACAACTACTGGATAATAGTAGACAACCGGCAGATGGGACCACTGACCCTTGAGGAGATTCGCCGCATGCCTTTGCAGCGCGACACCCTCGTGTGGCACCCGGGACTACCATCTTGGCGTCAGGCAAGCTTCTTCCCGGAGCTTGCCGATGCCATAAACCGGGCTCAGGCAGCTCCTCAGCCCGCACCGGAACCCACACCTGCACCGGAAGTACAACCCACACCCACCTACACCTCCATGCAGCAACCGCTGCGCAGGCACCTGCACCCCGAGCGCCGTCCCAATGAGCCCATGCCGCCCACATATCTGGCATGGAGCATTGTGGCAATGCTGCTCTGCTGCATCCCCACCGGCATAGTCGCCCTGATATATGCCACCAAGGTGGAGCCACGCTACGAAGGCGGCGACCTCGAAGGCGCCCGTAAAGCATCCGACTCAGCCGAGATGTGGCTTATCGTCACCATAGTCGCAGGCATCGTATGGGCTCCATTCTCCATGGTACTCGCCATGCTATGACACCCGCCAAAGCCAAACGCGGCGCACTACTCTCTATCGCAGCCATAGCCGCGGTAGGGATATTCCTATTGTATGCACTTGTCGATCCGGCAACGCACATCTTCCCCCGATGCATGTTCAAGTCCATCACCGGATGGGACTGCCCCGGATGCGGGTCGCAACGCGCCATACACGCACTCATCCATGGCGATATCGCCATGGCATGGCGTTACAACGCCATGCTGGTGGCTGCAATTCCCGTAGTGACCATCCTTGTGGCAGCGCAGTTGATGCGCCACCGCTACCCGCGGCTGTACATGACCGTCAATTCACGCACGGCAATATGGACCGCGTTAATAATACTGCTTGCTTGGGGCATTGCGCGCAATATATGGCTGCGCTGATTCCCGGTAATCAATAATCGCTGAATATCCGCGGCTTTATCACTATGCCCACGCGCAACATCGAATGAAACTGCTTGTAATCCAGCAGCCCTTCGCCGTAACCATTGTAGTACTGTAGAAACAGATACTGATTATCGCGCTTGAACAGCCGGTAGTTGAACTCCACTATAGTGTTGTAGTTGAGCGACCACCCGCGACGTTTCACCAACGTCACACTCGCACCGAAGCGCCTGTTGGGAGAGAAGAACGACGTACCCACCTGATATATACCGCAATAGTCCAATATATCCTTATTGTTCTGCCCGTCGACTATCGGAATCCAGAACTTGCCGTGGACTATAAACGTTGGGTCAATCATGATATTGGCTCCGAGCGTAATCTTATTCCACGAACGCGACTGTATGCCGTCGCGCCCGTTGCTCTCATGCTCGAGCAGCAGCATGAGTTTGCCTATGAAACGGTTCTTGGCAAACAACGGCTTGACCAACCCCACTCCGGGATTGAAATTCAGGTCGGTCATGGGCATGGAATTCTCAAGCACATTCCAGAACACCTTCTGCGTATAGAACAGGAACAGATATGTGTTCCAAGGCAACGTGCTGCGGGTGAGACGCTGCGATATCGACACCTGAAATTTCACATTTGAGTTTTCGCGGGTAGGCTTCTGACCTATAGGCATACCGAATGTGAAATAATTGTCCTTGTACAGACCGAAATACGGCTGCCGGTCGAAATCGCGGCGCAGACTGTCGGTATTGATAGTCTCGCCGCTCACGCTCATAATCTGCGCACCAGACTGCGGCGCGCACCACGCCGAGACAATCGCTATCAATATTACAGTCATTATCCGTTTCACATGGCAAAGATAAGCACTTGCATCCTAAGTATGACACTTATCGACCCACTTTTTGTGGGCGTCGATGCCTTTTTTCTTGCTTTAATTCCCCCTTATAGCTACCTTTGCATTATTAACACCCTCAACATTACCTGCAATTGAAAAGCTACATATCCATCATCGCCATCATCATGGCGGCACTGCTCACCGGATGCGGCAAAAGTGAGAAATTCAGCATACGCGGTGAAATTACAGGCATCGGTTCACAGACAGTGACAGTCACCTACTACGCCAATGGCGGGCTGCAACGCCTTTCGGCACCTGCCGAAGCTGGCGCGTTCCGGCTGCAAGGTATATCGGCACAGCCCACACTCGCAAGCGTGACACTCTCCGACGGCACCCCCATAGCCACGCTCGTGGTCAAGAACGGCGACAAAATAAAACTCCGCGCCAATATCGACGACCCGTTGGCTCTCGACGTCAGCGGCAGTTCACCCTCATCCAAGATTGCCGAGTGGATGCGCGACAACGCCCCGGCACTGCACACACGTGATGCCGAAGCCATCAACCGCTCCATAGCCGAATTCGTGACGGCAAATCCCAACAACATCGCCGCCACAGCCATACTCGTGACCGAGTTCCGGACCGAAGGCTACGAACAGCTCGCCGACTCACTCTTCACGCTTATATCCCCGGCGGTACGACCCACTGCCGTGGTCCAGAATTTCAACACCATACTCGCATCACAGCTCTCCAACGCCACACGCGCCGACCTTGCCCCGATGAACCTCTACGGACGCGGCGACTCCATGGTGCGCTACAATCCGCGCAACCAGTCGGTGTCCATGCTCTACTTCATATCCGACCGCCGCGCGGCACGCGACTCCGTCATACCCCGCATACGCCATCTCACAAGCCTATATCCCCATCGGCGGTTCCGCCCCGTGGAGATATCCACGGCTCCCGACTCCGCGGCATGGACCCGCAGCATACAGCCCGACTCCGCCACATGGAGCCAGACATGGGCTCCCGGCTCGGTGGCTTTCACCGCCGTGCAGAAACTGGCTGTACCGCGACTTCCGTTCTTCATAGTCGCCGACTCTACCGGCTCGCAGCTCTACCGTGGCTCATCAGTATCCCAAGCTGAAGCTGTGATTACCGACAGACTTAAATAACCCCATCATACACCGACATACCTCACCTCCCATGCTCGTAAAAACCTACGGCGCAGCCGTGCAAGGCATCGATGCCATAATAGTGACCATAGAAGTAGCCGTGACACAAGGCATAGCCTTCAACATGGTAGGGCTGCCCGACACCGCGGTCAAGGAGAGTTACCAGCGTGTGGTGTCGGCGCTCGCGCAGTCGGGACTGGATTTCCCAAGGCGTCGCGTGCTTGTCAACCTCTCTCCTGCCGATGTCAAGAAGGAGGGTGCCGCCTACGACCTGCCCATAGCTGTAGGCATATTGGCGGCAGCCGAAAAGATTCCCGCCGACCGGCTGGCGCAATACCTCATCATGGGCGAGCTATCGCTCGACGGCACGGTACTGCCCATAAAGGGCGCATTACCCATGGCTATCCTCGCCCGCAAGATGGGCTACCGCGGCATGATACTCCCCCGTGCCAACGCTACCGAAGCCGCCGTGGTCAATAATCTCGACGTGCTGGGCGTAAGCTCCATGCGCGACGTGGTGGATTTTCTTTCAGATAATGCCAATATCGAGCCTACCGTAGTCAACACCCGCGAGGAGTTTGCCGCCGCAGCCGAAAATTTCGATTTCGACTTCTCGGAGGTCAAGGGTCAGGAGAATGTGAAGCGCGCTTTCGAGGTGGCATGTGCCGGCGGCCACAACATATTGCTCGTAGGCCCTCCGGGCTCGGGCAAATCCATGATGGCAAAGCGGCTCCCCTCCATACTGCCGCCGCTGTCGCTCGCCGAAGCCCTCGAGACCACCAAGATACACTCCGTGGCTGGAAAGCTCAAGCAAGGCTCGCGGCTCATGACCCAACGGCCGTTCCGCTCACCGCACCACACCATATCACCCGTGGCACTTGTGGGCGGCGGAGCCTACCCCACACCGGGAGAGATTTCACTGGCTCACAACGGCATACTGTTTCTCGATGAGTTCCCGGAATTTTCCCGCTCGGTGCTCGAGGTCATGCGTCAGCCGCTTGAGGACCGCCACATATCCATAGCCCGCGCCAAATACGCCATAGACTACCCCGCCGGATTCATGCTCGTAGCCAGCATGAACCCTTGCCCCTGCGGCTATTACAACCACCCCACCAAGGCATGCCAATGCCCGCCGGGAGCCGTGCGCAAGTACCTCAACCGCATCTCCGGCCCGCTGCTCGACCGCATCGACCTTCAGGTGGAGATACTCCCCGTACCGTTCGACGAGATTGCATCGGCGGCACCCGGTGAATCGAGCGCCCGCATACGTGCCCGCGTGCTCGCCGCCCGTGCCATACAGTCCGAGCGGTTCCGCAACCACCCCGGCGTGCACTGCAACGCGCAGATGACCTCGCGCATGCTCTCACAATACGCCCCGCTCTCTCAGCAATGTCTCGACATACTGCGCGAGACCATGAACCGTCTCGACATGAGCGCACGCGCCTACGACCGCATTCTCAAAGTGGCGCGCACCATAGCCGACCTCGAAGCCGAGCCCCACATCCTACCACACCACATGCGCGAAGCCGTAGGCTACCGCAACCTCGACCGCGGCTCCTGGGGCGCATCCACCCTCCCCGTCTAACTCCCCGCATCTTTATATCTGACATCCATACCTGACATCTAACAACATCCAAAAACGAATAAAAAATCCCCCTCCATATCAAACCGTAATTGACCCCAACAACCGCAATATCATAACCCTTACATTTGGTTAATATACATCTTATTCGTTATCATCAACCACACCGTTATACGATTTGTGGTGCCGCACAAACGATTGCTCCTCATTGAATCTCTGCTACTGACAACCATAGTCACCATCCTTATTGGCAATATTATGTTCACGGACTACCGTGCCGCCCGTCGCCACAAGACGGATTCAAGCCCTACGGTCGCTGTTCGGTACATTCCACCGATGCAATCTACCCCTGAGCATCCTAAATTTCAGCATCCAAACCACCTGACTCTATATTGAAATCGCAAAACCAATTACCAACTATCCTCCAAAAATAAGCTATGGATATTACAGACGCATTATTGACCACATTAGGCACTACCGTAGAGTATAGCCGGTGTGGCGGCGGAGCCGGTTCCTGGTTATTGTTAAAAACCGACAATAGGGTCTCTATCAACGGATGGGGCTATTGGGAAATATGGCGTTACGATGAAATACTTGCCACTTCGGAGGACGACGATACAGCCATCGTCGGCAAAATGGCACAGGCAGCCATACGGATAGAAGGGAAAAAGACCCTCGGATTCACCATCGACGAGCAACGCAATATCGGCATGTTGTTCGAAGACGCCCTTGAACTTTGGCTCTTCTACGTCCCCGAATGCGGACACGAGGAATTAGGGCTAATATTCTGGGAAATCGTCTACTTCCCATCCAAAATATCATTTACCCTCAACTCCCGGGGAGCGTTAGTCACCGAATTCTTTTACGAATGACAGCCACATTTCCGGCTGCAAGTGGCTCGGAAAAATGAGATGAGACACTTGCCTCTAAAAAATCAGCAAAAATCACCACAAAACATTGCAGAAACGAAAAAAAGCTTTAACTTTGCACCCGAAACAAACTTTTACGGGGTATTAGCTCATCTGGCTAGAGCGCGACACTGGCAGTGTCGAGGTGAGCGGTTCGAGTCCGCTATACTCCACCATCCAAGCTCGTCGAAGAAAATTTCGACGAGCTTGTTTGTTTTTTATATGTGATATAACTACAGAATAAAACTTACCATATCTCTGAATCACAAATCCGAGCCAAACATAACGGGTAGCCGTTCTCGGTACACTATTGTTCCCCAATCATATTTTCACAAAGAATTTGACTAAATAAGTTAAAACAAGTTAATCACAACAAACGACACTACAGAACTACACACCCAATCAATACGTTGATTAACAACATTTTTACCCCCCCCCATAAATTTATCCACCCTCCATTACAGGTTGCAAGCAAAAGTTAACTTTTGCTAACACTTCAATTTAAACATTGATTTCAATGCAATTTTGAAATAATTTTGCGCTCCGTTAGTACAATTCCATAGGGAATAGTAAGGTACAGGTTAGTACGATAGCAAAAGAAACAACACAACAACTAAGGTAATATCAATCTATTACTATCGCCGTGCGCTAAGCGAAAACACACCTTACTCCCCGACATACGCGAATTCATCATTGGACAACAGAGGTTGTTCAGCACATTTTTTGTAGTAAAACAGTATTTATAATAGGCCTATAGTAATGAACAAGCAATCAAGATCACTTAGCGGAGCTGTGCCGCGATTTTTAATTGCCATAGTGGCATTGCTCTCGTCGTGGACAGTGGCAAATGCACAACACGAGGTAGCCGTAAAGACCAACCTTCTTTACGATGCCACAGCGACTATCAACCTTGGCGCCGAGATTCCCTTGGCACAAAAATGGTCATTTGACCTCTCTGCCAACTTCAATGGCTGGAGCATCAACGACCATCTATGGAAACACTGGCTATTGCAACCCGAAGCACGTTATTGGTTATGCGACCGTTTCAGCGGTCACTTCTTCGCCATGCATCTACTTGGCGGACAGTACAATTTCGGCAACATTTCAATCCCCAACTTCCTGGGCAACGACTTCCGCACGCTCGAGGATACCCGCGTACAGGGATGGTACGCAGGTGCCGGCATAGGCTACGGCTACACATGGCTGCTATCGCGCCATTGGAGCATTGAAGCCGAAGTGGCATTCGGTTGGGCTTACACACGCTTCGACCGTTACCCCTGCGCAAAATGCGGCACAAAAATCCAAAGTGACAAAGCCCACAACTATGTAGGTCCCACCAAAGTAGCCGTAAACCTGATTTATGTTTTCTAATCACATCCATCACACTACGCAATGAAAACTACAGCCACATACATATTTGCCGCAATGATAGCATGCAGCGCCTATACCCACGCTGCCACCCCCTCGGTGCCCACAGTACCGGTAAGCAACGTAAGCGTGAACCAAGACGAACGCACACTGAGCGTGAGCATGGATATCGACGCTTCTGATCTCTCACTGCCATCACCGCGCGAGATTATCGTCCATCCTGTGCTATCCGACTCCACAGGCAATCAGGTCAACCTCCCCGGCGTTTACTTGGCAGGACGAAGCCGCTACTATCTTCACCTGCGTGAAGCCGACATAGCCGCCCCCGACACCCTGGTTCGTGCCAAAGGTGCCGGCATCATATCCTACACCGCATCAGTGCCATACGAACAATGGATGCAACTGAGCAATCTCGACATGGCATACGACCTGCGCGGATGCGCATGCTCGCCATTGGACCGCGCCACCACTCCGCTTGCCGCCATCGACTTCACTCCCCTCACCTTCGTGCCTGCATTCGTGACCATGACTCCTCAGGCTTCAGGCGTAAAGAACCGTGAGATAAAAGGTTCGGCATACATCGACTTCCCCGTCAACCGCACCGAACTTTACACCGACTACCGCCGCAACCCCGAGGAACTTGCACGCATACGCGCCTCTATCGACGTGGTGCGCAACGACCCCGACGCCAAAATCACCTCCATCACCATCAAGGGCTATGCTTCGCCCGAAGGCTCATACTCCAACAACGTACGTCTGGCGAAAGGCCGTACGCAGACACTCCGCGACTACGTGCAAGGACTGTACGCCTTCGACCCCTCCATCATGCACAGCGACTGGGAAGCCGAGGACTGGGCAGGACTACGCCGCTACGTGGAGAAGAGCGACCTCGAATGGCGCGAACCCATACTCCGTCTCATAGACTCCGATATGGAACCCGATGCCAAGGACCGCAAACTGCGTCTTGACTACCCCAAAGACTACGCATTCCTCCTTGCCAATGTATATCCCGGTCTGCGACACTCCGACTACGCCGTGGAATATGTGATACGCACATATACCGACATCAACGAGATTGCAGCCGTGATGAAATCCAACCCCTCGAAGCTGTCGCTCAACGAGCTGTTCCTGCTCGGACAGTCGCTCGACCCCGAATCGCAGGACTACGCCGACGTATTTGAACTCGCTGTACGCATGTTCCCCAACGACTCCGTGGCAAACCTGAACGCCGCCGTAATCAACATGCGCCGTGCCGATTACCCCGCCGCCCAACGCTACCTCGAGCGTGCCGGCGACAGCACACAGGCTATCTACGCACGAGGCATCCTGCAGGCATTCTTGGAGCAATACGCCGACGCCCGCAATACCCTCACCCCCATAGCCGCGACCATGCCTGAAGCTGCCGACGCTGTGGCACAGATTGAGAAAATATTGCGCCGCACATCAGGCGGAAACCCGAAATAAAACTTCGGACAGACGCCCTGCCCGAAACTACCGGAAGATATTCCTATACACACGCGATAACATAATAGTAATTACTTATAATCAATTAATTTAACACAATGAAAATCAAGTCTATCCTTGCAGGAATGTTTGCACTTGCTATGTTCGCATCCTGCTCCAATGACTCCATCGACGAACCGGCCAACAAGCCCGCGCCCGGCGACTCCGATGCCGGTCTCTACATGAGCGTCATCGTGTCAATGCCCAACGCCGGTAATGGCTCACGCAGCTTCACCGACGGCAATGGCGGCAGCACCACCGGCACCGAAGTTGGACAGCCCACAGAGAACAAAGTTTCATCTCTGCTCATCGTCCTGGCTAAGTCTACCGACAACAGCTATGTAGCTCACTCATTTGTTGACAACAACCTTACAGCCCTCAACCAAGGTTTGAACTACACCGCTACCGGCAAAATCACCAAGAGCACTCTTGCCGAATACTACAATACCAACCCCGCCAACACCGAGGTCAACGTATTCGTATTCTGTAACCCCACCTCCACACTGCTCGGCATATTCAACAACGGCAATGTACCCGCCGACTGGTACAACGCCACTTGCGACATCAAGGAAGGCGAATCTGTTTGGTCCGACAACAACTTCCTCATGTCCAACTACTCTATTGCCTTGCGTGAGCTTCCCAAGACTATAGACGATTGGAATGCATTCACCACCGAAAGCAATCCTTTCAACCTCTCGGGACACAACAACCCCGGCTCCACTACCGACATTGACAACAGCGATTCCAAAGGTCGCGGTGCCATAAAGGTAGAACGCGCCGTTGCACGTTTCGACTTCCGCGACGGTAGCAAGGACGATGCTGCCATCAAGGCTCTCGGCTTGCCCGCCAACACCTATCCCGTAGTTCGCGCCATCAACACCGACGGCACTGCCGGCGACTATATCGTCAACGTGACCCTCAACAAGATGGCTCTTGTCAACATGAACAACAAGTTCTACTACCTGCGCCGCGTATCTGCCGACGGCACTGCCACCAACAGCCAGCTCTGCGCTCCCGAACTTCCCTGGTACACTGACCAGAACGGCAAACCCGTGGCAGGTCTCACCGGCAACTATGTAGTCGACGCATACGCTGCCATCAAGGACGCCGGCAACCTCAACTCTGGTTTCTCCACCTACTTCAACTATCCCTTCTTCGACGACAACGGCGTGGTTGACAACACCGAAACCAACAACCGCTGGTATGTAAGCCGTCTCGACGCTGTATTGGCAAACGGCACCAACGACAACCCCGACAGCTGGAACAACGCCGGCACATACGGAAGCTACAAAATCTGGCGCTACGTTACCGAAAACACCGTTCCCGGTGTAACCAACCAAGTCAACGGCGTTACCACCGGTGTGGTATTCAAGGGTAAACTCGTTGCTACCGACGCCCTCCTCGCAAGCACCGACGAAAACGAACAGGCTCTTGCCGCTGCCCTTTCCAACAAGGACAACAAGCTCGGCAACACCAACGAAGACCCCATCCTGTACCAGTTCAGCGGCAACCTCTACTGCACTTGGCCCAGCATCCGCAAGCAGGCTCTCGCAGTATCTTACAACGCCGACACCAAAGAATGGAACCGCACCAACACCCTCTACAAGGCTGTGTTCGGCGATGGCGGCACTGGCGAGGATTTCGACACTGAAGCTCAGGACACCAACAGCCCCAACTACATGTGGAACCTCTGGAATGAAGCCCAGAAACCTGTTGGCACACTCCTCACCAACTTCAAGGCTGCCGTAACCGCAGCCGGTATCACCATCTATCAGTCAAGCCAGGACGCTGAAGACGGCTGGGGATACTACTGCTACTATTACTACTGGAACCGTCACAACGACAACCAGGTTCCCGGTGAAATGGGTCCCATGGAGTTTGCTGTGGTTCGTAACAACGTCTACAAACTCGCTGTTACCAAAATCAGCCAGCTCGGCCACCCGCGCATCTCTGAGAACGACCCCGACAACCCCGATCCCGGCACACCCGACGAAAAGGGCGATGTGTACATGACCGTACAGTGCGACGTTCTCCCCTGGGTAGTTCGCATGAACAACATCGAATTCTAATTCAACTATACTTTTCAACTACAGATATCAGCGGTGCGATTCAAGACACCGCACCGCTGATATTTTTTCCACAAACACTATCGCTCTCCACACTCCCTTTGACACGGAGCGCACATGCGCCCGACATTTTTACACTACCTCTCCACCTCTTTTCTCAACACACATATTTTTCAGCTTTTCATCCGAAACACTGACACCTGATGATGAATATTCTTAAAAAACTACATATAAAGGCTCTGATTTCGTCGACGCTGGCAGCAATAACACTGCTTGCCGCACCCTCATGCAACGCCATCTACGATGACCTGCCCGAATGTACTTCCGGAGCCAAACTGCGGTTCATCTACGACTACAACATGGACTACGCCAACGCATTCATGCACTATGTCGAGTGTCTCACAGTCTACATCTACGATGCCGACGGCAAATACGTGACCACACGCACCGTCAACGGCGCACCCCTTGCCGACGAGAACTACCGCATGACCGTCGACCTCCCCGCCGGACACTACCGTGCCGTAGCCTATGGCGGTATCGGCTGCAACAAAGCTTCATTCTCGCATCCCGGCGGCGCTCCCTCGCAAGGCTCACCCTATACCTCGCTGTCGCTGCTCATCAACCCTGCTCATCTTGAGGAAAACCCCGGCGAGGCGATGCACGACCTCTTCTGGGGTACCGTTGAATTCTCCATATCCGAAACACTCGGTCAATATACCGAAGCCACTGTGAAGATGATTAAGGACACCAACAATGTACGCATAGTCCTGCAACACGTCAGCGGCAAGCCCGTCGATCCCGACGCATTCAAATGGGAGATAACCGACGACAACACCCTCATGGCTCACGATAACAAAGTCGTCAGCAACGGCATCGTCACATACCATCCATGGGTTACAGGCACTCTTACCGGTGGATACATGTCAAATGGCGACCCGATAACCGATGCCTACGCAGAATTCTCATTAGCCCGCTTAGTCACCGAGAATGGATGTTTAGGTAACACAGGTAGGAAAGCAAGCCGGCTACGCATCACACGCGTTAAGGATGGCAAGGAAGCCCTTAGCATATATCTCATCGATGCACTATTACAGTTGCGCAGCGATTTATATTCACAAATGCCTAATCAGGAATACCTCGACCGCGAAAGCCGTTGGTCCCTGCTGTTCCTGCTTAACGAGAACGACACTTGGTACGATATCAATATCTCAATCAACGACTGGAACGTACGATATAACGACATCGAACAATAACCCCCACAACCACTCCACCGCATATCCAATCAGATACTGATGATTTCACCCCGACACATATTACTTGGCATAACCACCATGGTCGGAGCCATATTAGGCTCTTGCTCCGGCTCTCACGCCGATGGTCCCGATACCGACGGCGGCGATGCCATGCTACGCCTTCAGGTGGCAATGTCCACTCCCGGCACGGTATCACGCGCCGCACAGTCGCGTGCCGACTACTCTGCACCTACCGGACCTAACGAGATGATGCAGGAACTACGCATTATCATCGTGCGTCCCGACCTCACCATCGAGCACAACGACCACATCACCAAGCCGTTCCTCAACAACCCTGCCATCACAGCCGGAGCATTCCAGTACCGGGTGGTATCAGGAGAGACCAAACTCGTTTATCTGATAGTCAACGAATCGGCAACACGTACCGACAACAACGGACAGACTGTAAAATTAATCAACTACGACTTCTCTTCGCTCACTCCGGGTTCGCGCTTACCCGAAAGTCAACTTTCTTCCCTGCTGATAACTCTTGACAGTGAGACCGAGACACTCAATGGAGTTCTTCCCATGAGCGAATGCCATCGTGTCGACGTTCCGTTCGTCGACCCCGTGCAGCCCGTACCCACATTCCCCAAACGACTGTTCGTGACACGCGCGGCTGTAAAATTCACCCTCAACATCACAAACTCATCATCGCTCAACGATTTTAACATCGAAGAGATTCGCATAAACAAACTCTCACGCAAAGAGTACTTCATGCCACGCAATACCGTCTACAACGACGCAGGTGAGATTACCGCCTATCAAGTCCCAAACATTGGCAACAACGAATACTACACCTTCCACCGAAGCTATACGGATGTCACCGCACGGGCGGAAGGTAACACCGTGACGCTACCCTCATTTTATCTCCTCGAAGGTAAATATGCCGACCCAAATAGCCCGGATGGAGAGCTAAACTACTCTCTTACCATAAGAATGAACGGATGCGACTACACCAAATATTTCCCGAATCTCCCGCAATTGCCGCGCAACACCCACGTCGTGGTCAACGTCAACATCAAGAATCTCGACGAACTCGACTGGCAGATTGACCTCCGCCCATACTCTTCCGTGGAGCTCAACCCCGATTTCGGTCTACCCTATCCTGAAGCATAACATCCACACATCTGCATACCCATTATGACACTCCGATACATACACCAGATAATACTCTCCATATTTGCTGTAGCCATCTCCGCGCTGTTGACAGGTTGCGCCGATGACTTCCCCGAACGCAACTTCGGTCCCACCGGCGAAGGCGAGGTCACTATTGAAGCCGCCGTCGACTTCCGTCCCATGGCAGGAGCGTTGTCCCGCGCTGCCGGCAACTCCATCAGCGAGATTGACAAGATTTGGGTACTGCTATACAGCACCGACGGCAATCTCGTGTTCTCCACTCAGCTGGACCGCACCGACGTGACCATCTCCTCCGAAAACCGCACCGACTCCGACACCGGCACAGATTTTGACCGCGCGGAGGATAAGACCGAACGCGCCAAATTCAAACTCACCGTACCCTACGGACACTACCGCATGTACGCTGTGGCAAACGTGGGCAACATCGAACGCTACTCCAACGAGATAGCATCCGAAGCCGGACTCAAAGCCATTCGTTTCAACTGGAACAACGAGGACATCTCGGCAAACTCACAGATGTTCGGCTACTTCTCGCCCGAGGGAGAGACTTGGACAGGAAGCGAAGCTCCTATCGTTCGCATCGACGGCTCCACACGCAGCCTATGCGCATGGATCAAGCGCGTGGCTTCGAAAGTTACCGTAGCGTTCGACGGCTCAAAACTCCGTAAGGGAGTCAACATCTACATCAAATCTGTAAGCATCAAGGATATACCCTACTCTTCACAGCTCGGTGAGGGCAATGCCGTAAAATCCACCGATTCTCCCCTATACGCTCCCGTACACTCATCGCAGACCATAGTCTACGGCGAAGGCTCTATGGATCAGGCGGAAACCCTATGGCCATGCATCACCAAGGAAAACCCCTCGGGCGACCCCGACATCAGCTCCGACCACTCATCCACCGCCGATGCCCTTTTCTTCTTCGAAAATATGCAGGGCACCGGTATCGGTAAGGAAAAATGGCAGGATGCCGACGGCGACGGCAAGGTGGACTATCCCGGTGCCAACGACCCCGAAAGCGACGATTTCAAGGACAACAAGGATGGTCGCTCTCTCGGCACATACATCGAAGTGGAAGCCTATTACAAGGCTAAACTGTTCGACAATAACAGTTCCGGACGCATCGTTTACCGCTTCATGCTCGGAAAGGATACCGAACGGGATTACAACGCCGAACGAAACCACCACTATAAACTCACACTGCGGTTCAACGGCAACGCCAACGATGTCGACTGGCACATCGACTACACTAAGGAAGACGGTATATTCATGCCTGTACCCTATTATATATCCTATGTCTACAACGAATCACTGATAATGCCGGTCACTATCGTGGGCAATATCGAAGGCGACCTCACAGCCACCATTGATGCCGACGAGGAACAAAATAAAAACTCCTGGGCTCCGGCAGATCCGGATCCGGATCTTGACTACTATACCGGAACCTTGTACAACCCCGGTCCTTGGAACGGCTTCCTGTCCTTACGAGGCGTAAAGGATCCGGTCATTGTACCACCAGCCGGACAATCATGGACCGGCAATTACAACCAGACGTACTGGGAATCCAACAACCGCGGCAAACGCACCTACACAGCCATTCCGAGCGACAAACCCTACGAAGAGGGTTCATCCGATGGAAGCTACACAGTGAGCAAGGAAGGCAATGAAATGCACTTCAATATCCCCCTTTACACACGTACCAAGCAGCTGATTAAGGAAACTGCCTACACCGGCAACAACGTATTCACCGCCTACCGCCGCAAGGCAATAGTCACATTCTCTGCCACCATCAATGGCAAACCATACACCACCAAGGCAGAGATCATACAGGTCGAACGCATCGTAAACCCCAAAGGAATCTGGCGTTCACACACCAACACCGACCCATTCCATGTCGAACTGAAAATACGTAAAAAAGAATCCGACAAGAATTTTATTAACGTAACATCCGAAGGTCCGTGGACAGCAAAACTTGAAAGCGGCTCAGAATATTTCGAGATTTCATCTGACGACGCCACCTACGGTAGCATACCCGTAACCGGACTCACCGGCTCGAGTGTCCAGTTTTATGTGCGTCCGAAAAGCGCCATCGGAGCAAATGAGGTTCGTTGCGGTATGATTAATGTCACTTATCACGACAACTCATGCGTGCACCACATATATCTGCGTCAGGGTTACGCGCCACTCGATGTAGTGGGCGACGGCATACAGTGGCACTCCTACAACATGTACGCTGCCGAGGAAGAAGCATTGTCGCCGCTCGAGGAAGGATCGATGTTCAAATTCGGTAACTGGAACGACGCTATCCTTGCCGAAAACAACATTGACAAAGGCTACGGTGTTGCACCCGGCACTTACTCGTTCCGGCTTGCATCGGGCGAAAGCAAGGAATGGTCCGAGATAGCTCCTTGCGGCGTTAATTTAGCCGCCGACTCAGTCCACAAATTAAAATTCTCCGCACCCACCACCATGGGAGCCAATGTACGCGTAGCAAAGTTCAGTGACTACAAGAGCATCTATAGTAATAGCAACATAGCCTACGGATACGGAGTATTGTATGGCGACGGCGCTACCGAGACGGCAGGTGACGAGGCAACTGCCTACGGATACATGCGCTCAGGCACTTCCACACAATCAGCATGCGGCATGCGTGGATGCTTCATATACAACACAACCAACGGTAGCAACATCTTCTTCCCCATCGGCGCCTCGGGCTATGGACACCGCAAGAGCCAATACGACGAAAATGTCGATAACGGTTACGGTGGTGTATTGCGTTACGCATCACGCTCACACGTAATGACCGATTACAAGAACAGCTACATCAACGTCCGGCCGCTGTTCTACGATGTATATAAATCCAACGGTGCCGTATATTACCTTCAGGGATGTGAAAAGGGAGTGAGTCTTCCCGGCAGTGGCTCCGACCAGACTACCGCCACCGCATGGGACATCAACTACCACACATTCGACTTCTACTCCTATTGGACCGATGCCACCTCATGTAAGGATGGTGCCTACGGTATGCAGAAAAACACCAAGAAAATCAATGGTCCCGATGCTTGTTTTGTGCGCTGCGTAACAGACAATTCCAAATAAAGTCTCACTACCAATTCCTTCCATGAACCCGCGTACTCTCCTCACCATCATAGCCCTGCACATTGCTGCGGTTATGGTACAAGCGCAACAATTATTGCCGCTACCCTCGGTTCCCTCGGACCTCACCGTCCCTATGCAGCGTGCCGACTATATCATGCGCCACTTCTGGGACGCCATGGACTGGAACGACACCTGCGCCGCACGCAACTCAGCCTTCATGGAAATCAACATGGTCAATTTCTTCAGCATAGCGCCGCATGCATCATCCGACGCTGTCACATCCTCTTTCCGTGACTTTGCCGCACACGCCGCTGCCGACTCCATATCGCTGCAACTCGTAGCCGAACTCTCACACCGCTACTTAGGCGAACGCCAGTCACCCGTATACCACGAACCCTCCTACGAAATCATGTGCCGTGTTCTCGCCGACTGCTATCAGCCGCAGTCGCCGCAACGCGTATATCTTGATTACGCACTACAGACATTGGCAAAGAACCGCCACGGCACACGGGCTGCCGACTTCACATTCATCGACCGCCACGGACGCACACGCACACTCTTCTCCACCCTCCGCCAGGGCACCGTGACACTCCTTATTTTCTTCGACCCCGACTGCTCCGACTGCCACACATTGACCGCCGCTCTCACCCGCGATTCCTCAATAGCCCGGCAGATAACCGACGGCACCCTCGCAGTCACCCTCATCACCCCCTTCGATACCGACCCGGCGGCATGGCAACGTTATGCCGACACCCTTCCCACTGCTTGGACCGTAGGCTATTCGCCACTCGGACAAATCGACACCGACGAACTCTACGACCTCCCGGCAATACCCTCCATCTACCTCCTCGCCCCCGACGGCACCGTCATCCACCGCAACCTCACCACCCTCCCCTCCGACCTTACCAACACGGCTACACAACAATAATCTGCCTGGACGATTATCGTCCGACATCGATTTTTTTGTAATTTTGTATATTATAAAAAATCGATGTCTATGATGCCGACCATAAAAATCTTAGCTTGTATCTGCCTATCGGCGCTATCGGTCAACGCCGCCCCGCTTAACGGAAGAATTTTCGTCGATACCAATGGTAACGGACTGTGGGATAAAGGCGAAAAATCCATATCAGGAGTTTCCGTGTCCGACGGATTGAACGTAACCGAATCCGACAGAAACGGCTCATTTCAGCTCTCCGGACACCCCGATGCCCGGTTTGTATTCGTAACTACCCCCTCCGGTTACAAGACCATGAACCGCCACTATCTGCCGGTCGACACCACCGCTGCATCTTACGATTTCGGTCTCATACCCTACGACCCGCATATATCGCGCGACGGATCACACCGCTTCATTCAGATAACTGACTCAGAAATATTTGATACAGCCGACCAAGAGGAATGGATTGCAAACATTCGCGATTATGCAGCCAACGAAAGTGCCGCATTTATAATACACACCGGTGATATCTGCTATGAGAAAGGCTTGAACGACCATATCCGTATCATGAACACACGTAATATGGGACTGCCCGTTTACTATTGCATAGGTAACCACGATTTGGTTAATGGCAGATACGGCGAAGGGGTATTTGAGGACATTTACGGACCGGTTTACTACTCGTTCGACGTTGCCGGCACGCACTACGTGGTAACCCCCATGGAAAATGGCGACGTAACCCCCTCTTACACCGTCGACGACGTATGCCGCTGGCTACGCAACGACCTGGCTCATGTCAAACCTGGCACTCCGGTCGTCATATTCAACCACGACCTGCCCTTCCACGGTGAATCATTTATTTACAAAGGCGACACCGACAGCATAAACCTCAACGAGCACAACCTTAAAGCATGGATTTACGGCCATTGGCACATAAATCACATGAAGAAGCAAGGCAACGTTCTCACCATATCCACAAGCACACCCAACAGAGGAGGAATTGACCACTCCACAAATGCCTATCGGGTAATTGATGTGGACAAAAACGGCAACCTCTCTTCCGACCTCCGCTACACATATCTTGACCGCAACCTGTGCATTGCATCGCCGCAAGGATCCACATCATCCACCACAGTCACAGTCAACGCTTATTCATCAATCTCTCCCGTCCGGGAAGTGTCCTACACATGTCTCTATCAGGGAAAAACTGTAATACCATATAAACTATTGACTAAACAGACCGACTGGACCTGGACTGCTGAAATGCCGCTCAATGACACGTATACCGACAAGGAGCTGGTTATCAGAGTCAAGTGCCTGTTCAAGGACGGACGCTCCGCCGAAACAGATAGCAAATTCATTCTTTTGCAATCAGACACCCGTGCCGAATTTGGCGACAACTGGACCAACCTCCTCGGCAACTCCGCACACAATGCCGTCGGCAACCGGTTCTCCGGCACACCAAGTCTCTTATGGACACGCAACGTCGGCTCCAACATATTCATGACATCACCGTTGATATACGACCGGAAAATCTACACCGCATCAACCGACGAGAACCACCGTGGCAATGCCGCCATATTCGCTTATGATGGCTCCGACGGCAGGCAGATATGGAAATATCCCGTCGCTAACTCGATAAAGAACAGCATAGCCATAGACCGTGGCATACTCTTCGCACAAGACGTTTGCGGACAACTTTATGCCGTTGATGCCGCCACAGGCAGCCTGCGCTGGCAGACTCAATTGCCCGTCAGGAATCTTCCCGCACTCATCGACGGACTCACGGCATGCGACGGCGTCGTATATGCCGGAAGTGGTGAAAGCCTGTCGGCTTTCGATGCCGCTACGGGCCGTCTTATCTGGCGCAACACCGGTTGGAAACAAGGCGAAGGCACCACCTCTACATTGACCGTAGGCGATGGAATGGTCATCGGGTCAGCCCAATGGTCAGCCCTCCACGGCAATGATGCCGAAACAGGCAGATTGGTTTGGAGCCTGTCGGAACATGGGCTGCGCAACCGTGGCTCATCAGCGGCAGTACACGGCAGCCTGCTCTATCTCATCTCCCGCGAAAGCTTCTTCATCATCAATGCACGTACCGGCGACATAATAGTGCGTAAGCAGATCCCTTACAATCTCGACGTCACCTCCACACCGCTCGTCACCGATAGCGAGATTATATTCGGCACCGCCGATAAAGGGCTTGTGGCACTTGATCGCCAGACCCTTGAGTTGAAATGGAACACTGTAATGGACAATGCCTTGCTGTTCACCGCCCCATACTCACGCGCATTCGCATCTACCATCGAGACAAGTCCGGTTTTAGCCGGCGACACCGTTATTGCGGGAGCCTCCGACGGGACTATATATGCAGTAAACACCTCCGACGGTAAAATCATCTGGAAATACCGTGTCGGTGCGCCTATATTCAGCTCCCCGGCACTTTCAGGCAACACCATCGTCATCACCGACTTCGGGGGCAACATATATCTGTTTACCCTCCATTCATGACCATCGTGCACACCGCACCTAAGAAGGGGCGCTTTGCCCCGTCACCCTCGGGCAGGATGCATCTCGGCAACCTGTTCACCGCCCTGATGTCATGGCTTTCCATACGCTCACAAGGCGGGAAATGGGTGCTACGCATCGAAGACCTCGACCCGCAGAGGTCAAAATATGAATATGCCCGGCAGATTGAGGACGACCTGCAGTGGCTCGGACTCACATGGGACGAGGGCGGGCTTGACGACAAAGGTCCTCACGGACCCTACAGCCAGAGCCGCCGCACCGGCATATACAGCCACGCCCTCCGCCGGCTGCAGGACGCCGGACTCACCTACCCCTGCTTCTGCACACGTGCCGACATCCTCGCCACACAGGCACCCCACATCTCCGACGGTCGCATCATATATCCCGGCACATGCCGTCCCGCTCATGAGCCACCATTCGACACTACCCCGGAAACGCCACACCGACACGCTACACGCCTTTTTGTCCCCGACATGGACATCTCCTTCACCGACACCCTTTGCGGCGCTCAGAGAGTAAATCTGGCAACACATTGCGGCGATTTCGTACTGCAACGCGCCGACGGTGCATGGGCATACCAGCTCGCGGTCGTTGTCGACGATGCCTTGATGGGCATCACCGAAGTGGTACGCGGCAACGACCTGCTCACCTCCACGGCGCAGCAACTCTATCTATACCGTCTGCTCGGCTACCCCGCTCCCACATTCACACACCTCCCCCTCCTGTGCAACGCACAAGGCATGCGACTCTCCAAGCGCGACCGGTCCCTGAACCTTGCCGAGCTGCGCTCGCGCCACACCCCGGAGGAAATCATTGGCAGTCTCGCAGCCATAGCCCGGCTCACGCCCGACAACGCCCCCTGCCGTCCCGCCGACCTCATCCCCCTCTTCTCCTGGAGCAAAATCACCCCCGCCCCCACCATCCGCATCTGACATCCATTCCCGGATTTACACCCGCATGGTCATCCCTTCATCCAATCCTTATCATACTCCACTTTCAGAGTATCGCCTTCAATGGCTATACCCTCACTGAGTTTGATTGTCAGCTTCTGTTCCTCGGAGAACCCTATTGTCTCTCCGTCGCGCAACGTCACATCATAACTCAACACATACAACGCCAGCATCACCACATACGCCCGTATATCGCCAAGGTCGGCATCGGCATACACCTCCATCTCCTCCTTGCCCAATTTACGCATACCGTACGTATAGAACCCCTTATGCGTATCATCCACATGCACCCCTATCCATACCAGATTATGCAGCGGCACCTCCCCGTTGGCAAAAGCCGATTTAGCTTCTTTCATATAATATTCGGGCGATAGCAGCACATCGTTCATTTCCACACCCGTCACACACTTCTGTTTCAATGCCGCACATACTATCCTCACGAAATCCCCGGCACAGGACATCACATCCTCATCCTCTGTCGCCATAAGCACCAGCACATGCGCCTTGTGCTTGCGTGCAACCTTATCGGCGCCGTCCCATAGATAATTTATACGGGCCCACTCCTCAGCTTCTCCATCGGGCACAGGATTGTCCACCGGCACGACATACGCTAAATATCGCCCGCTCTCCGACTCTATCTCCACACCCTGGTCAACAACCGTCACATTCGCCCCCTTCAGTCCGGAATCTGCATTTACCTCCTTCACAAACTTCCCGCAATCCCATTTCGGTTTCGACAGCGTAAGCACCTCTATCAATCTAAATCTCTTGTCTTGATTATCCTTTTCCATTTTCTAATAAACCTTATATGTGTTTACTATTTATACGTTTACTCATTCGGCTTCATTACCACCGCAAAGATAACAATCCTTATCCAAGCCCCAATACCTTGCGGCATCTCCGCTCCAAGTTCAGCAGATACTGCTTCGCTTCAAGACCGCCCGCATAGCCCGTCAAACTCCCATCGCTACCCACTACCCTATGGCACGGGATGAACAGCGACAGCCCGTTGGCACCTATCGCACCCGCCACAGCGCGCACTGCCTGAGGTTGCCCTATAACTTTAGCTATGTAACGATACGGCACCGTGCAACCATACGGCACATTCATAAGCTCACGCCACACCCTCTGCTGAAAATCCGTACCCACAGGCAGCAACGGCACGCTGAACTCCTCCCGCTCGCCGGCAAAATACTCATCAAGCTGCCGCGCAGCCATCTCCAGCACCGGCACCCGTTCCTCCGACAGCACTGCACCCAGTCCGTGCGTCAGCCGCGACATCACCACACCGCGAGCCACACCATCCGTGGCCCAGTCACACATACACAGCCTGTCGCCATAAGCACCCAGTACCAACTCACCGCACGGCGCCGCATACCGCCACACCCTCATCACACGCTCCATATTCTCATCAAATCTTTCCATTCCACAAACATACAAAATTACCGCCTAAAATTCAGCATTCTCAGTCACCTTATTCTTGTACCAACAAAAGCAACTACAAACCACCACCAAAAATCCCACCAACTCTGTCGGAGCGAGGGCATCCTGCCCTCGTGCCACCCCGCAAACCACCCTCCCCCGCTCAACATTATGTCACGCTAATTTGTTTGCTCCATAAAAACACCACGACTTATGCGACAGATAATCACCCACTTCACCGACGACGACCTATACAAGTTCTCAATGTGCTGCGCCGTCATCGACAACTATCCACGCGCCCATGTCCGCTACCGGTTTATCGACCGCAACGACACGATATATCCGCCCGGCTTCGACAAACTCGTGCGCCAACAGATAGCCATGCTCGAAAACGTGGTGATAACCGACCAGGAGATTGCCTTCATGCAACGCAGATGCCCCTACATACCATCATGGTTCTACAGATTCCTGCAAGGCTTCCGCTACGACCGCCGGTGGGTCACCGTCGCTCAAGATAGCCGGGGACACCTCAGCATAGAATTCGAAGGCAGCTGGTGCAACACCATACTGCTTGAAGTCAAGGTACTCGCCATCGTATCCGAGCTTTACTACATGGTCACCGGACAGACCCACGCCCTTGACTACGACGCTTACTACCGCCTGTCGGCCGACAAAGCTCGACGGCTCATCCAAGCCGGGTGCTATTTCAGCGACTTTGGCACACGACGCCGCGCATCATTCCAGGCACAGGACACCGCGGTACGCGCCATGAAACACTGCCGGGACACCACCAATGGCACGGGACGCTTCACCGGATCCAGTAATGTGTATCTATCCATGAAATACGACCTCACACCCGTAGGCACCATGGCACACGAGCTCATCTGTGCCATAGCTGGCATGTACGGCCCACTCATGGCTAATAACATAGCCATGGCTGCATGGGCGCACACCTACCGCGGAGCCCTCGGCACATTCCTCTACGACACATACGGATGGCGCATTTTCAGCCTTAACTTTTCCGAAGACTATGCCAACATGTTCAAAGGACTGCGCGTAGATTCCGGCGACAACATCGACCAACTCAACAAAATTCTCGCCAAATACCGCTCACTCGGCATTGACCCACGCTACAAACGCATTGTATTCAGCAACGGGCTTGACGTAGACAGCGCCATTGCCATCAACGACTACGCCCGCCACCTGTGCCTGCCATCATTCGGCATAGGCACACACTTCACCAACGATTTTCCGGGCATAAAACCACTCAACATAGTCATAAAACTGCTTGCCGTAAAAATCACCGAATCCTGGCCATTCTACAGCTCCACCTGCAAACTCAGCGAAGACCGGGGCAAATACACCGGCGACCCCGACACCGTACGCCGCTTTATGTCCACCCTCCACCTCACCCCCACCACCCCATAAAACCGCGTACACCCCGAAGCGAGGGCATCCTGCCCTCGTACAAAAAACACCCACCCACAGAACCGCCCTCACCCACAAACATACAAAATTACCGCTTAAAATTCAGCATCCACCGTTACTATATCAACGACAATCACTATATTTGCGATACAAAAAAGCAAATACATCCACACACAATGACTGAGAAGGTAACATATTGGGTTGAAATGTCGGATTACGATTTCGATACCGCCAATGCAATGTTCGAGACCAAACGTTACCTTTATGTGGGCTTCATGTGCCATCAAGTGATTGAAAAGATTCTGAAAGCATATTGGAGCAACGTATCCGACGAACCACCGTTGAAAATTCACAGCCTTGCGCGTTTAGCTGAAATAACCGGACTCTACAAAGACATGACAGAAGAGCAACTCGACTTCATAGACATTCTCGAACCTTTGAATATCGAAGCTCGTTATCCCTCATATAAGGAGAGACTGATGAAAAACCTTACGGCTCACCGTTGCAAGGAACTTCTTAAACTAACTGACGAATTGAGATTATGGATAAAGAGCAAGCTATAAAATTGGCACAGCTGTACAAAGCCGCCGTTGCGGAACGTTTGCCATTAAAAGCCCTTTATCTTTATGGCTCATTCAGCAAAGGCACATATAACGCCGACAGCGATATCGACATTGCAGTAATCGTCGAACGTCTCAACGACGATTATTTTGCCGACACCCCCCTATTGTGGAAACTAAAACGCAAAATCAGCAATCTAATCGAACCTGTACTTCTTACCGAAGATAAGACCAATCCTTTGTACTCCGACATCCTTAAGACCGGAATTTTAATCTAAAACCTACATTCCGCTCCCCCGTCGGAGCGAGAGCATCCCGGGGCGAGGGCATCTTGCCCTCGTATCAAAAACACAAACAAAACCGCATCAAACCCGTCGGAGCGAGGGCATCCTGCCCTCATATCACTCACCAACAAACCCTACCCCACGACCCTACCCTACTCAAAATCCCACCCCACCATAAAGAGGGCAAGATGCCCTCTCTCCCCTTCCCGCCACAAATCGGAGCGAGGG
>OFFB01000157.1_pt1 | contig 74599 bp, 38 predicted proteins | sample 1521281 | NCBI WGS metagenome assembly OFFB01 (sample SAMEA3504109, study PRJEB24116) | mouse gut metagenome | biome: mouse gut; feature: mouse-associated habitat; material: faeces | place: Denmark | collected 2011
CGCAAAGCGAGTCAGACTACATGATTGATGAACTTGACCGCAGTATGCACCCTCTGCTGTCGCAGAAATTGATTGAATGTTATCTTCAGCAATTATCAATTGAGCGGGACACACAACTGATTATATCAACCCACGAATGCAACCTTCTCAATCTGGATCTTATCCGGGCTGATGAGGTATGGTTTGTGGAGAAAGATAAAGACGGAGCCTCCAAGCTCGTTTCACTCGCTGAATACAAGCCCCGTGAGAATGTTCAAAAGGGTTATCTTCAGGGACGTTACAGCGCAATCCCGTTCTTTGCTCCTATCGAAACTCTTAACTGGAACGGAGATGAGAAAGCGTAAAGATTTCGTCCGCCTTGAAGGTGTACGCTCTGCCCGTCTCGTGGTCATTGCCGGAGAAGGTCGATACACCGAATCCATATATTTCAATGCTGTCAAGAATGAGCTTCGCGCGCCTAATGTGCATGTGGAAGTCCTTGACCGCAATTCTGATGAGTCGTCTCCAGAGAGCGTACATCGTCAAGTTGCAGACTTCATGCGTCAATACAACATTGAAGATGACGATGAACTATGGCTTGTCATAGACCGTGACCGTTGGCAGGAACGGATGCTGTCTCAGGTGGCTCAACTCTGCGCACAGAACTCCCACCTGCATTTCTGCATGAGTAATCCTTGTTTTGAATTATGGTTGCTGCTCCATTTGGAAGATGTAGAGCAGTATGACGATGAGACAAAGAATGCACTGCTCCTGAACAAGAAAAATAAGTCCGGTGTAACTTGGTTAAAGAAACGTATGAAAGATTTGCTTGGCTCTTATGCCGAGTCAAACTATGATGCGTTGAGCCTTATTCCTTATACTTCTGTTGCTATGGATCGGGCAAGAAGATTGGACAACAACCCGCAAGATCGTTGGCCTCAGTCCATTGGTTCCCGAGTTTATCTCCTTATGGAAAGTATCACTGGGCAACGGCCAGAATGAGATCAACGAATAGCAAAAATTTCAATGGAAAGTATCGTTTGAGGATATTTTCTATTGAAATTCTAACTACTTTCTGAAGGCGAACTACAGCCAACAGTATTCAAAATTTACTTCCTTTGGAGTATCTTCTCCACTTTCCAAGAGAGGATGTGAGGAGGCAAAATCGGCGATTTTGAGTAACTCTGAGCCAAAGGACGTTAAAAAGTGAGTTACTCGAAATAGAATTCTCGTATTTTAAGGTTCTAATTCGCCGATTTTTAGTATATTTGCACTTGCAAAGCACAAGCCCGAAACAGTCCGGAACTTGCAGAAAAAAGCGGCTGCGAAGCCTCGATTTCGTAAATGCAACCGGCCTTTGTATTTTATAGCAAACTGAGACTCATTACTAAGGAGTTATGGTTAGTGCATCGGTAACCGACGGTGAGGGTGAGCCCCTCATTGGTGCTTCAGTCGTAGAAAAAGGCTCCTCCGGTAACGGAGCTGTAACAGACCTTGACGGACACTTTTCAATAAATGTTCCGTCTAATGCAACCCTTAAATTCAGCTATATCGGGTATATTGCTCAAGAAATAGCTGTCAATGGAAAAACTACCATAGATGTAGTGCTTACAGAAGATACCAATACGTTGGACGAAGTTGTAGTAATCGGTTATGGTACTCAAAATCGTTCGAAGATGTCTTCTTCAGTAGCTACTATTTCGTCAAAAGATGTAGTAAAACAAACCACTCAGAATGTCGCCTCAGCTCTTCAAGGTCGCGCCGCCGGTGTGGACGTTGTGCAGCAAGGTGGTATCGCCGGTGCTGATGTAAACATCGTTGTTCGTGGTGCTGCTTCTTTAACAGCAACAGAACCGCTTTACGTAATTGACGGTGTTTTCTCGAATAACGGTTTGACAACACTGAATCCTGCTGACATTGAGTCTATTCAAGTTCTCAAAGATGGCGCGGCAGCCGCTATCTATGGTTCTCGAGCAGCGAACGGTGTTGTATTGATTACAACAAAAAGTGGTAGTAAAGGTAGTGTGAAAGTTGATGCTAACTTCTCATATAGCATTCAGACTCTTGCTCATACACCTCAATTCCTCAATGCTTCTCAATGGCGTGAATTCGCAAATATGGTTAGTGACAACAGCGGTCTTGCCCGAGCTCCGGAGAATGTAAATCCGACAAATCCTTCAGTTGATACTGATTGGGTTGACGCTTGGACACAAGATGCTCCTATCTATAATGCTGATATCGCAATTTCCGGAGGTAATGACTTCGGTACATACGCTTTTTCACTTGGCTATCTTAATCAAGAGGGTCTTACTAAGCAGTCTGAATACCAGAAGTATAATGCACGAACGAACTCCAATTGGAAGTTTGGTCGTTTCTTCGTATCAGAAAATGCACAGATTGTATGGCGTAAACGTACTCCGACCTCTACTTTCAATATCGGAATGCCTACATTGCCCTTGACTGATGAATATGGCAGATATGCCTCTTGGGGACCTGATTACTATATCGAATCTGAAAATGCACGTCGTAACAACCCATTCGGTGGTCTTTATGCTACTGATCAACACACATCGTACTTCGATGTAATGGGTGGATTCAGCGCAGGTGTTGAAATCATTAAAGGTTTGAAATTCACAACCTCATTCAGTGGTAACTATACTCAGAGCCATGGATTCACACATACACCTATCTACTATACAATGTGGAATGAAGACGGCACACCAGACAATGACTATGGCAATCCCCGTAACTCATTGAGCGAAAGTACAGGTGTTTCTTCAAACTACACTTGGGACAATGTGTTCAATTTTGATCGTGATTTTGGAAAGCATAGCATTTCTGCAACTCTCGGTCATAGCTGGATGCGCGAGTTCTACCGCGGTCACAGCTACAGTACTATTGATGACGTTGGTGCATCAAATATTGTCGGCATAACAAATGTTCAGGCAAAGGTATCGTCCAATGAAAAGAATGCAGCACTCCTTTCGTTCTTTGCTCGTGTGAACTATGACTTTGACGGAAAGTATCTTCTTTCTGCAAGTATACGCCGAGATGAATCATCTAAATTCCATAAAGATTATCGTACCGGTTATTTCCCTGCTGTATCAGCTGGTTGGAATATTCATAACGAAAAATTCTTGCAAGGTACAGCAGTCTCGCTTCTTAAGCTGACAGCTTCGTATGGTGAGCTTGGTGCCAACTTCCTTTCTCCCTATAATTTTGACAACATAGCGTTCGGTCCTATTGTATATACAACCGGTGGTGTTCGCTTCACCGATGGTCGTGCAGCTTATCTCAAAACCACAAACCTTAAATGGGAGACATCTAAGACTACTGATGTCGGTTTGGAATTAGGTCTTTTCAATAATGAAGTGACATTCCATGTAAACTATTTTTACAAGAAGAATGTAGACCTTCTCGCTACAATCAATCTCAACCTTTCATCGGGTCAGATTTTCGAGATCAACTCATCTAACGAGACTCCGTACGTGAACACAGCTTCTGTTGAAAACAAAGGTTGGGAGTTCATGGCAAACTGGCATCGTTCATTTACTCGTGATTTCCGTCTGAATGTTACCGCCAACTTATCAACACTCCAGAACAAGGTTCTTGCTCTTGGTGACAATGTTCAGCCTATTACAGCCGGTTCATTCTCTTCTAAATTCTCTGACGCAGCCACTATTACCCGCCCCGGTGATCCTATCGGTTCATTCTATGGATATAAAATTGATGGCTTCGATGCAGACGGTAACTTTATTTTCCATGATGAAAATAAAGATGGAATCGTAACCGCAGAAGATAAGGTTATCCTTGGCAACTCTATTCCCAAAATCAGTTATGGTATCAATATTGATGCACAGTACAAAGATTTCGATCTTTCGCTGTTCTTCAATGGCGTTGGTGGCAACAAGATATTCAATGCACGTAAATATGAATATTACTTCAACTATGCCAACAACATGGTTGTCGATGTCTTGAATTCATGGCGTCCCGACAACACCAATACCTATGTTCCGGTAGCTAAGGTAACTAATGCCGATGGTGGTAATTCGCTTCCAAGTGAATTCTACATTGAAGATGGTTCATACTTCCGTCTCAAAAACATACAGTTAGGTTACACTCTCCCTGAGAAAATATCGCGTAAGGCATATATGAGCCGTCTGCGTTTCTATTTCTCTGTGCAGAATGTCTTCACCTGCACCAAGTATTCCGGATTTGACCCCGAAGTAAGCTCAAATACATTGTTTGCGCGCGGTGTCGACCAAAACTCTTATCCTAATGCGAGAACTTACACTCTCGGTTTTAATGTATCGTTCTAAACACTGACGACCATGAAAAGAATAATAAAATACTTCGCGTTATCATGTATCGCGATTGGGGCCGTCAGCTGCAACGATGTCTTTGACGATCTTGCAGTAAATCCCCAGCAGCCGAGTATGGACTCATACTTCACTACTCCTGAGGCTGTGAATGAGGCGGTAATGACCTGTTACGGTTATGTTCAGACCCAACGTAGCTTCGGAGCATCAGCGTCTAAGACAATGATAATCCGCTCAGATGAAGCATCATCTAATTCAGACTATGGTAAGCCGGGCATGTACGGTTCATCATTGAATTCAAGCTACTATACAATCATGCAGCCTTTTGGACTGCTGTACTCAACTGCTTCTCAGGCAACATACGTGATTGAGAATATTGATAAGGTTGAGTTCTTTGACCAAGAACTTAAGAAAGCTTATCTGGGAGAGGCGTACTTCTGGCGCGCTTTTGCCAACTTCTACCTGCTGACCAACTACCGAAATGTATCTCTTATTGAGCACGCTCCGGCAGGAATGGAAGACTATGTACGTCCGGTTACAGCTCCAGAGTTAGTATGGGATGCCATAGCTTCAGACCTTGAGCTTGCCAAGAAAAACCTTCCCAACAAAGGTTATTGGAAAGGTGAAAATCTCGGTCGTGTGACAGCCGGAGCAGCCGCTGCATTAAGAGGCAAAGCATATCTGTTCCGTTCCGGTATCGAGCCTCTTTATGGAACAGACACACGTACTTTCTACTCGGAAGCTGCTGCGGAGTTCGATCAGATTATCAAAGGTGATTTCGGTTCATATTCATTGGTAGAATATTCTCACAACTTTGACGTTGCTCATGAGAATAACAACGAATCAGTATTGGAATTGCAATTCCTCGGAGATGTCGAGAACGCCAACTTTAATCCCGGTAGTGCTACGTCTGGTCTTGCTTTTGATACTCGTGGCATTATGCTGCCCGGTACAGGTGTCGGCTATGAAGGTGTTGTGCATGATTGGCTTTATAACGCTTTTGCCAATTCTATTGACAAAGACGGCTATACAGACATTCGCATGTTCTCAACCATGTTCTTCAATGACCTCGCACCTGAAATCAAACTTCGTCCGGGTCAGCGACTCACCGGTCCCGGTGGATTCCATTTTGAAGACATGTATCCTAACGGAGACTTCACTTCTGCCGGCAATACACGTACACACGTATATAAAGCTGCGTTCTTGAAAGGTATGGACTTGTCAATGCCTATGCGTAACAATGACCCCACATCAATCACAGGTGTCGGTGCCGGCGTTAAGGAATATATCTACAACCAGCCCCGTGCACATGGTGTAAACTGGCGATATATCCGCTATGCCGATGTTCTTCTGATGTATGCAGAGGCTGTTGTCAATGGAGGTACACAAGGCTCTATCTCTGCGGCTGATGCATTCAATCAAGTTCGTACTCGTGCTAACATGTCGACTGTTGGCGGCGTCACATTGGATCTGATTAAGAATGAAAGAGCCCTTGAGCTTGCTCTTGAAGGACACCGCTTCTATGACTTGCTTCGTTGGGGTGATCTCAATAACCGTTTCAAAGAACTTGAGCGTACTGACCCCAATTTCAAGAAACTTATTTCTGCAACAGACTACGAAGGCTTTACGCAGAACAAGCATGAATGGCTGCCGATTCCTATTGAAGAAATTGAATCTAATCCTCATGCTGTGCAGAATCCCGGTTATTAATCCATTATTCCCCAAACGATGAAAAAAGCCATTTATATAGCTTTAGGCATTACAGGACTGGTTCTCTGCGGAATCCCCGCAGAGGCCAAGTCGGGGGATGTCTTGTATAACGGTATTCAATTACCGGAACAGTGGCCTCCCCGCTATGCCGAACCGGACAGCGCAGCATTAATGCCTGTACCGTATCTGGAAAACAAACCTTCAGTAATTCCTGTTAATGTTGGTCGCCAATTATTTGTGGACAACTTCCTGATTTCAGAAACAAATCTGACTCCGGTGTACCACACCCCCGACTTCTATGTCGGCAATCCTGTTTTGGGTCCGACTGCCGAATGGGAGAATACCACGGAAGGTGCACCTTATGCAGCACCGTTCAGCGATGGCATTTGGTATGATGAGAAAGAAGGAAAATTCAAAATGTGGTATCTTGCCGGAGCAGGATCAATACACAAACAGGATAAACAAACTTTTTATACCGGTTATGCCGAATCAACCGATGGTGAACATTGGGTTAAGCCTGAGCTTGAACTCGTAAAAGGGACTTGCTTAGTTGACACAGCCAATCGCGATGCTGCCACAATCTGGCTTGACCGTAAAGAGAAAGATCCTGCTAAGCGATATAAAATGTTCAATGTAGAACGTCGTCCTACAGATCGCCGCTGGCAATTCATACTCAAGTACTCGCCTGATGGAATACATTGGAGTGAGGGCGTCGCTCAATCCGGAGACTTATATGACCGCTCGTCTGTATTCTATAATCCCTTCCGTGATGTGTGGTGTCTGTCAATGAGATATGGCACTAAGGTATCGTCGCGTTCGCGCAGTTACCTTGAAGCCAAAGACCCTGAGACAGCTGTTTCGATGGCTCACCGTGTGCGCAAAGGTGTGCCGGATAAGAATGTGGTTTTCTGGTTTACTCCCGATAATCAGGAACCTCGTCATCCCAAATTTCCTAATGTAAACCCCGGAATATACAACTTCGACGTAATACCTTACGAAAGTATTATGCTCGGTCAATATTCAGTGTGGCAGGGTCCGGAGAATAACATCTGTGGTGAATTAGGTATTCAGAAACGCAATGAGATTTGTCTTGGTTATTCCCGAGACGGTTTTCACTTCTCTCGTCCGTCTCATGTTCCATTCATGGCTAATGATACCACAGACGGAGCATGGAACTGGGGTAATATGCAATCAATCGGCGGTGTACCTCTGATTGTAGGAGATTCTCTGTATTTCTATTGCAGCGGTCGACGTCTCAATGATATAATGTGGGATAGCTATACCAGCACCGGACTTGCAAAGCTTCGTCGTGATGGTTTTGTTTCGATGAGGGCAGATCAAAAAGGTGGAAGTCTCACTACAGAACCTATCGTTTTTGATGGTGACTATCTGTTTGTAAATGTTGCTGTACCCTCCAAAAAAGGCACATTAACTGTTGAAGTTCTTGATAAGGACGGTAATCCGATTGAAGGATTTTCCGGCAAACAAGCCATTGCATTGAAGAAAACAGATTCTACCAAGGCTCGTGTTGAATGGAAAGAAAACAAAACTCTTGCAGCTTTGAAAGGACAGCCAGTCCGTTTGCGATTCAATCTGACAGACGGAGATTTGTATTCGTTCTGGATTTCACCATGGGAGACCGGTGAAAGCCGTGGATACACAGCAGGTGGTGGCCCCGGGCTTTCAGAGACTGGAATAGATCAACCTTCTAAGTAAGTATTGATTATGTTCTCAAATATAAAATATTATGTTCTGATGGCTGTGTTTACTTTATGCGCCGCTTGTAGTGACGGTAAAGGAGACGAACCGGAACCTATTCCTCCAACTCCGGAGGAACAGGATCCTATAGTCCCTGAAGATCCAAATGCTCTTTATAATGGGATCTCACTGCCCACTCAATGGCCGCCTCAGAGAAATTATGCGAGCGATATTCGTCGTGGCATGACTCCATTTTACCTCAATTCTAAGCCTGAAGTAATTAAGATCGAGGTAGGTCGACAATTGTTCGTAGATGACTTTCTGATCTCTTCATCAACCTTACAGCGCAAATTTCATTATCCTGAATACTATTCAGGTAATCCGGTACTTTCTCCTGATAAAGATTGGGAAAAACAGGGTGCCAACGGAGGATTTGCGGCGCCGTTCAGCGATGGAGTCTGGTACGATGAAACAGACGGAAAGTTCAAAATGTGGTATATGGCAGGAGGTGGCACTTATGCCACTTCAGGAGCCGGAATTACTTGTTACGCTGAATCAAACGATGGTATAAATTGGATAAAACCTTCACTCAATCTTATCCAAGGCACAAATATCGTTCGCCGTGGTTCTGTTCGTGACGCCTCAACCGTTTGGCTTGATAAGCAGGAAACCAATCCCTCTTATAGATTCAAAATGTTTGAGGTAGCCGGAGGTGCCGGTAAATGGCAATATCATTACCTGACATCCAGTGATGGTAAGGCTTGGAGGGATAATTCAACGCCTTCTGATAAAATTGCAGACCGTTCTACCGTGTATAAAAATCCATTCAGAAATGTATGGGTATGGTCTATGCGCCATAATGTACGCGTGAACTCCGGCGATCCATATACAGTTAGAGCTCGTGACTATATGGAGAATGCAGACCCTGTTGCAGGAAATAAAGTAGCGAAAGCTGATTTAAGTGCATTTTGGTTTGGTCCTTGGCCTAACGAACAGAAACACCCTGTTTATAAAAATAATGACGGTTCTCCCGGCATATATAATCAGGATGCTACTCCTTATGAAAGTATCATGCTTGGACTGTTCTCTGTTTGGCAGGGACCGGAAAATGATGTATGCAATAAGGACGGTGTAATCAAGCGCAATCAAATTATGCTCGGATACAGCCGCGACGGATATTCATGGACTCGAGACGACATGAATCCGTTCTTAGCTGTGGATGATAATCTGGCTGCATGGAACAATGGAAATCTCCAGTCTGTTGTTGGTTCTCCTTTGATTGTGAACGACAAACTATACTTTTATCTCAGTGGACGCAAACTTGTAAACGGCAGTGAAGTCGTTACAACCGGGCTCGCAACTCTAAGGCGCGATGGTTTTGCATCAATGAGTGGAAGTGGTGAACTCGTTACCGAAAAACTAACGTTTAAGGGTGAATATTTCTTTGTTAACGCTTGTGTTAACGGTAACCTTAAAGTTGAAATACTCGATTCAACCGGAAAAGTTATCGAAGGTTTTTCTAAAGATGATTGCACTGCAATCTCCGGCGATAAAGTCAACACTATGGTTACGTGGAAAAATAATGTAACTCTTAAATCTCTGGAAGGCAAAGTTATTAAAGTTAAATTCTATATGACTGATGGTGACTTGTACTCCTTCTGGATTTCTGATGCCCAGACCGGCAAGAGTCGCGGTTACACCGGTGGCGGTGGACCGGGTTTTGACACCTCCGGTATGGATATTTAATCAATCTTAAAATATCTGTTCATGAAAAAAATCATATCACATATCTGTTTATTTGCGGCAGTTGCACTTCTTGCAGCCTGCAGCGAAGACCACGTGATGTATAATACCGCTGCAAAACCCGGCATTGGAGCTGAGGCTGAATATGAAGTCGGTCAAGCAATCACGTTCAATGATGAGACTGTGCCTACCACAGGAACTAACATCGTATCTTATCTCTGGGAATTCGGCGATGAGGATAAAACCACTTCGACTGAACAAACCCCGACTTTCACTTACAAGAAAGACGGTACCTACACAGTGAAGTTGACAGTTACCGACTCCAACAATCTCAAGGCGACATCACAGAAAACAGTGGTAATCATCAATCCGACTAAAGCTGATTTCGTGCTTGATAAAGATGAGTACTATATTGGTGATGAAGTAAAATTCATTGATGCTTCAACAACCAAAGGTAGCACAACAATCACAGCATACAAATGGGAGTTCGCAGATGAGAATAACTCCGTCTCTACAGAACAGAATCCTTCTTTCGTATACACCGCAGAGGGTTCTTATCCCGTTAAGCTCACAATCACGGATTCATTTGGTCTGACAACATCTGTTACTAAGAGTGTCAGCATTCAGGATCCCACCAAGATTATAGCCACAATGTGGACAACAACCCTTGGTGGCGCAATCAAAGGTGGCTCTTCTCCCGCAGTGTCTCCTGATGGTTCAACGGTATATATGCTACGCAGTCTTGCGGGTTCAGATATCGCTGCTCTGAACGCTTATAATGCTGCTGACGGACAGCTCAAATGGAGCATGGATATAAGTTCTGCTATGTCCGGTGGTTCTGCAACAGCTCAAGCAAAAGATGTATTCAGTTCTCCCTCAGTAGGTAGCGATGGTACTATCTATATGGTGATTCGTGACCTCCAGTCAACCACAGCAGAGCGCGCAGTGTATGTTATTGCTGCAAATCCTGACGGTTCATTGAAATGGGCTTATAAGGGTGGAGCAAGCGGAACAAACCTTTATGCTGTAACACCTGCCATTGATACGAATGGAAACATCTTTGTAGCAACCCGTGGCAATGAAGTCTGGAAACTTACAAGTGCCGGTGTATGTTCTGTATTTGCTACTGAAGGTCTGGGCGTAACCGCCGGTATTTCAGTATCTAAATCCGGAACAATCTATGCTGCGGCAAATGGTGCAAACGGCTTCTTCGCATTTGATGGTAATGCAGGCACCCAAAGTTGGGTTTACAAAACCGATTTCGGCGGTGCTGCAGATGCGTTTACCGGAGCTCTCCGAAGCGCTCAAGCTGCTATTGATACCGATGGTACTGTTTACTATGTTATTGATACAGCTACCGGTGGTCAGATTATAGCATTTAACCCCAACGGATCAACTAAGTGGATTCACAATACAGCAGGGGCAATACCCGATGGCGGTGTTGTAATCGCAGAAGACGGCAGTATCTATTCTAACGGTGGTACGTCAATGGCAGAAGGACTGATAGCTCTCAATTCTGACGGAAGTGCTAAATGGACTTTTGCAACTAAGAATAAAGTTCAGACAACTCCTGTTATAGACAACCGCGGTTATATCCATGTAGTAGATGCTTCAGCTAATTACTATGTAGTGCGTGCCGATGGTACGTTGGTTGCAGAAAGCCAGCTTGGACAATCTTGTACCTCTGCCCCAGTAATGGATAACAAGGGTCGTCTGTATGTCGCAGTAGTTAAAGATGAAGCGCCCACTGTTGTCTGCGTAACCTCAAAGGCTGAATCATATAGCACAGACGCTGTATGGGCAATGCGAGGACAGAACCCGCAGAGAACTGGTTTGCAGAAATAAACAATAGAAAATCCAATTTCTAAGGTAAGCACACTGCCTGATTGCACCATAGTAATTATGGCAGTGTGCTTTTTCACTAAAAAATCATTATCATGGATTCTTTAAAATTAAAAAAGTGGTATCCTTGGATGGTCGTAGGACTATTATGGGTCGTAGCACTTTTAAACTACATGGATCGCCAGATGTTGTCTACAATGCGAGATGCCATGGCTTTAGACATATCCGAGCTTGAAAGTAAAATAATGTTCGGCAAAGTTATGGCTGCTTTCATGTGGATATACGGTTTTATGAGCCCAATTTCCGGCATTGTCGCTGACCGTGTTAATCGTAAATGGCTCATCGTCGTATCTCTTGGCGTTTGGTCTACAGTTACATTATTGATGGGGTATGCTACATCTTATGAGCAAGTATATTGGCTTCGTGCTCTAATGGGTGTGTCGGAAGCATTATATATCCCGGCTGCTCTATCTCTTATAGCAGACTACTTTACCGGAAAACAGCTCAGTCTTGCGATTGGTATACACATGACCGGTCTTTATATGGGGCAGGCTATCGGTGGTTTCGGGGCTTTTGTTGCCGAACATCTTTCATGGCAGTCAACTTTCCATTGGTTTGGTATTGTTGGTATAGTATATGCGTTTGTATTGATGGTATTCCTTTACGAAAAGCGTTCTGAAACAGCCGCCGAAAAAGCAGAAGATAAGAAGTTGCCTTTAGGAACAGTCTTGAAAAACAACGTTGCAGCTATCAAGTCCTCTCTTGGAATGTTGCTTACGAATATTGCATTCTGGACAATTATTTTCTTTTTTGCTTCCTCATCCATTCCGGGGTGGGCAACAAAAAACTGGTTGCCGACATTGTTTTCCGACAGCTTGAATGTTGAGATGTCTGTTGCAGGACCGATTGCAACAATCACTATTGCATTTGCTTCTTTCATAGGAGTCATGGTTGGCGGTCCTATGGCAGATAAGTGGTCTAAGACAAATCTCAAAGGACGTATATATACAAGCGCGATTGGTTTGGCAATGATGATACCTTCCTTAGTCTTGATGGGCTTTGGAACAACATTCATTGCTGCTATCGGCGCAGGAATGCTGTTTGGTTTAGGCTATGGATTATTTGATGCAAATAACATGCCTATTTTATGCCAATTTGTGCCGGATCGTTCTCGTGCAACCGCCTACGGTATGATGAATATGACCGGACTTTTTATCGGAGCACTTGCTACTAATGTACTCGGTACACTTGCCGAGAATAATAATATGGGCTTGGGATTCGCATGTATGGCTGGAGTATTATGTTTAGCACTACTCCTTCAGCTTACAGTGCTTAAGCCCAAAACACTGAATATGGAATAAAAGCGGATAGATTGTCGTGATTGGTATAGTTGTATTGATTGTTAACTTGCCTCACTATCGCATTGGATTATAAAAATTTCTTATTGGCGTTCAATTCAAAATAACTAAAATAGTCACGACAATCTTTTTTATATTTGTTTATGGTAACCCAAATCTATAATGGAAAGGTCCTGATTCCAGGCGGAAAATGGATCAATGGCGGTTCTGTAGTTATCGTCGATGATAAAATAGCAGAAATCTATAGTCATAGTCGTATTCTTGAAAATGTTGATAAAAGCATAAATGCCGGTGGCGGATACATACTCCCGGGAGGAATTGATTTACATGTTCATGGCGGTGGTGGTCGCGATTTCATGGAGGCGACAAAAGACGCTTTTACAACAGCAGTCGAAACACACCGCCGTCATGGTACTACATCGATGTTCCCTACGCTTGCCTCTTCATCTGAAGAAACGATACGCAAAGCCGCCGCTGTTTGTGCTGAATTGGTTGAGGATCCACATAGCGGCGTACTCGGTTTACATCTTGAAGGTCCGTATTTCCAACCATGTATGGCTGGTGGGCAGATACCGGAAAATATACGTATTCCTTCTCCGATGGAATATATACCACTGATCGAAGATTTTCCATGCATTCGCCGTTGGGATGCCGCCCCTGAGCTTCCCGGAGCTGACGATTTTGCCCGTTATATAACAAGTAAAGGCGTGGTAGCTGGAATAGCTCATACTATAGCCAATTATGAAGATGTATGCGACGCATATAATGCTGGCTACACATTGGCTACCCATTTCTACAATGCTATGACGACATCACATAAAGTCGGCGTTTATAAGCATGAAGGTACTGTTGAATCCATTTATCTCAATGACGGCATTAACGTTGAAGTTATTGCTGATGGGATACATGTACCTCCGGTTATTCTCAAACTTATTCATAAATTTAAAGGTCGTGGAAGAATTTGTTTGATTACCGATGCTCTTGCATGTACCGATTCAAAGTCTGCGAAAGCTTTCGACCCTCGTGTGATTATTGAAAACGGTGTTTGTATGCTTTCAGATAAATCTGCTATTGCCGGTAGCGTAGCAACAATGGATCGTTTGATACAAACTGCGGTACTTAAAGCAGGTCTACCCCTTGAAGATGTTTCAAGAATGGTTTCTGAGACTCCGGGACTTATCATGGGCGTCTACGACCACAAAGGTAGTATTTGCAAACGTAAGGATGCGGATATAATCATTATGGACAAGAATCTTAATCTAACTCATGTTATTGCCATGGGTAAAGAGGTCAACCTTAATCAAGCCTAATCATGACAAAACCATACGCCATAGGAATAGATATTGGTGGAACAAACACGGTCGTGGGGATTGTTGATACGAGAGGTAACGTAATTTCTTCAATCAGTATGCCCACCCAGAAACATGCTGATTTCAACGATTACACGAATGAAATATACCTTCAGACAAAGAACATGCTTCTTGACAGTAGCATCTCGATTGAAGACGTTCAAGGTATAGGAGTCGGCGCCCCCAATGCCAATTATTATACGGGAACAATAGATAATGCCGCAAATCTTAGGTGGAAAGGAATACTCCCGCTATGCGATAATCTAAAAGGACTATTTGGCATACCGGTATCCTGTACTAATGATGCTAATGCTGCTGCCATAGGTGAAATGACTTATGGAGCAGCCCGTGGTATGAAAAATTTCATTATGATTACACTTGGCACAGGTGTGGGAAGTGGAATTGTAGCCAATGGTCAGGTTCTTTATGGTAACGATGGTTTTGCCGGCGAATTGGGTCACATGATTATTCGTAGACAGAACGGTCGTCAATGCGGTTGTGGTCGATGCGGCTGTCTGGAGTGCTATTGTTCAGCTACAGGCGTTACAAGAACGGCGAAAGAAATGATGGAGTTGACAGAAATACCGTCTGTTCTACGAACTATTTCATCAGAAGAACTAACGTCGAAGAACGTTTATGACGCCGCACGTAATAATGATAAGTTAGCATTACAAGTCTTTGAATATACCGGAAAGGTTTTAGGAGAGGCGTTGGCAGATTTTGCGACATTCCTTGCCCCAGAAGCGATTATTCTTTTCGGAGGATTGGCAAAAGCCGGAAATATGATTCTGGAGCCTACTAAAAAGTCCATGGAAAAGAATATTCTATTTGTTTGGAAAAACAAAATAGATGTAATTTTATCTGAATTAAAAGAGACTGATGCTGCCGTGTTGGGCGCAAGTGCTCTTGGTTGGGAAGTAAATAAGATTTAAATGGAATATATTGTTTCTGTCGCCCCGATTATATTGTTGTTTGCCCTGATGCTTGGGTTTAAAGTATCAGGTTGGAAAAGTGCACTTATCACCCTGTTCTTGACAGTTGTCTTGGCTTGTGTGATCGTGCCACAGCTCAATATAATACCTCAAGACTTATCAAAAGAGCCTATTGTAGGGATTGTTGGCTTTAGTATTATCGAAGGTTTACTGAAAGCTGTTTTTCCGATATTTCTAATTATTCTTACTGCGATTTTTTCATATAATATTTTAGTAGAATCGAAACAAATAGAAGTTATCAAAAAGCAATTCATATCCCTTACTACAGATAAAGGAATCTTAGTGTTGATAATGGTATGGGGCTTTGGTGGTCTATTGGAAGGAATGGCGGGTTTCGGTACAGCCGTCGCAATACCGGCAGCCATCCTTATCGGACTTGGATTTAAACCGTTTTTCTCTGCATTAGTGGCTCTCCTCGGTAATACGGTTGCCACTGGCTTTGCGGCTGTAGGTGTTCCAATAATTACATTGTGTAAAGAGGCTGCTCCTTCTGGAATGGCTTCACCTGAGATGATAAGCGAGGTCTCTACTTTTACTATTATCCAGCTATCTCCTCTGTTTTTCCTTATCCCGTTTGTAATTTTAATGCTTACAGATAAAAGTGCTTGGAAAGAGAATTTGATTCTGACTCTATGGGTTGGTGGAGTTTCTTTCCTTGTTCAATTTGCGTGTGCCTATTATACCGGGGCTGAGACGCCTGCAATAGTCGGATCTATTGCTGCTATCGTTGCTTTAATTGTTGCTGCTAAATTTAAAGATAAGACACATCAAAAAAGTAATATCTCTTTGAAAGAGTCGTTGCGGGCATGGAGTGTGTATCTCTCAATATTAATACTAATATTGTTGTCGGGTAATCTATGTCCTCCAGTCAATACTTTCTTGAAAAGCCATCTGGTCTCCTCTGTCGAACTTCCAATAATTGATACTGTTTTTAGTTTTGGCTGGATTTCTAATGCTGCATTTATGCTATTGTTAGGTAGTTTTATTGGAGGTTTTATACAAGGATTATCGTTGAATAGAATGATTATTGCCTTTTGTAGGACATTGGTGTCTTTAAAGTATACTGCGATAACTATTATAAGTCTGATCGCCTTAGCTTCAGTAATGAATTATACAGGAATGATTTCAACTATGGCAAGAGGAATTGTTGGAATTACCGGACATTACTATCCGCTGTTTGCCCCTTTGATTGGTGCAGTCGGCACTTTTGTAACCGGAAGTGATACTTCTTCAAATATACTGTTTGCGAAATTGCAATTAGGAGTGGCACAAAATCTTGGAATGACCGGGCACGGAAGTTTCTTTGGCGTTTCAGGTAATGAGACTAATTGGCTCCTTGCGGCAAATACAACCGGTGCGACTGGTGGTAAATTGATATCGCCGCAAAGTATAGCTGTGGCTACAGCCGCTTGTGATATGAAAGGAAGTGATGATGCCATATTAAAGGCAGCACTACCCTACGCATTGTTATATGTCTTAATTGGAGGACTTTTTGTTTACTTTGGAATTTAAATAATAAATATGCGTTTAATCATTGAACCAGACTATCAGCAGTTGTCTAAGTGGGCAGCGAATTATGTGGCTGCCTGCATAAACAACTCAAAACCGACAAGTGTGCGTCCATTCGTGCTCGGATGTCCTACGGGGAGTTCTCCTCTCGGTATGTATAAAGAACTTATTGCTTTATATAAAGCTGGCAAAGTTTCTTTTAAGAATGTTGTAACATTCAATATGGACGAATATTGCGGCATTCCTCGCAATCATAAGCAGAGCTATCATAGCTTCATGTGGAATAACTTTTTCAGCCATATAGATATCCCGGAAGAGAATGTAAATATCCTCAACGGAAATGCTGATGATTATGGAAAAGAATGTGCCGATTTTGAAGCTAAAATAGCCGGTTATGGAGGAATTGATCTTTTCATGGGAGGTGTTGGTCCTGACGGACATATAGCTTTCAATGAGCCCGGATCATCGTTAACATCACATACCAGAATAAAGACACTTACAAACGATACCATTATTGCCAATTCTCGATTCTTTGATAATAATATCGACCTTGTTCCAAAGACAGCTCTTACAGTTGGAGTTGGTACAATTATGGCTGCCAAAGAAGTGCTGTTGTTGGTAAACGGTCATAATAAAGCGAGAGCTTTGCGGCATGGTGTAGAAGGTGCAATTTCACAGATGTGGACGATCTCATCACTTCAGTTACACCCTCATGCTATTATTGTCGCAGATGATGATGCTTGTTCCGAACTTATGGTTGGTACATACCGATATTTTAAAGATATTGAGAGCGCCAACCTTAATCCCGACTCTATCTCTTTGTAAGACACAGAACCATTATTTATGTCGAAAGATTTAATAAATAACATCAATGTAATGGGCGACAACAAAGAACAGTCGCCCATTGTATTAAATTCTGTAACTGCGTCTTTCCAAACAGAAGAACGTTTTACGGCGCTCCAAGCAATCAATGAAGCTAAACGTTGTTTGCATTGTAAGAATCCAATGTGTGTAAAGGGATGTCCGATAGGAAATAATATCCCCGAATTCATACATCAACTGTCTAAGGGGAACATGGGGGCTGCTTTATCAATTATAAATGAAACGAGCACTCTCCCTGCAATCTGTGGTCGAGTATGTCCTCACGAAAACCAGTGTCAGGGCAATTGTGTTTTAGGACGAAAAGGCAATCCGATCAAAATAGGAAAACTGGAAAGTTTTCTTGCTGATTTTGACACAGAGATGAACTTATTGCGCGAAGAACTTCCTCAGAAAACAAGGGGTAAAATTGCAGTAATTGGCTCTGGTCCGGCAGGTCTTACTGTTGCAGGACAATTAGCTCGGCGCGGATTTCATGTAACAATATTTGAATCTCAAAGAGAATTAGGCGGAGTATTGCTTTATGGCATTCCGGAATATCGTCTTCCTAAAAGTGTCGTTCGTCAAGAAGTAAACAAAATCGAGTCACTTGGTGTCGAATTTAGGACAGGTGCCACGGTTGGAGTGGATAACCTCACAGTAGATAGCATTTTTGCTTCAGGATATGATGCAATCTTTATTGGTACTGGAACTGTGATCCCAAAAACAATTGATATTCCGGGTATTAATCTCTATGGCGTTCATCAATCAATCGCATTATTACACCAAGTTACAGCATACAATGATGGAGCTATTACGCAACGGCATATTCCTATTCGTACCAATGAAAAGGTTGCGATTATTGGATGTGGAAACGTTGCTATGGATGCTGCCAGAACGGCTATTCGGTTTGGAGCTGATGTGACAGTGTTGTTCCGAGGTTCAGTTGATGAGATGACTGCAAGTGAGAAAGAGTATCAGGAAGCCGTTGCAGAAGGTGTCAACTTTCGATGGAATGTTGAAGCAAAAGAATTCATTGGTGATGAGAAGAACAAATTAAAAAACATTATTGTAGAGTCACCGGTTGGTAGGAAATCAGAACCATTCGACCGTGTATTCTTAGCTATTGGTTCAAGACCAGCTAATCGAATTGTTTCCACCACAGACGGCATTGAAGTGGATTCTAAAGGATATGTCTTAACTCATTCTCGTCCATTTGGTATGACAACACGTCGGGGAGTTTTTGCCGGCGGTGATGTGGTACATCGTCCACAAACTGTTGTAATGGCTATTAAAGCCGCGAAAGAAGTTGCTGACGGCATCGCTCAATATGTAGATGCTGTCAAGCTACTGACTCATGTAAATTCTTTAGAACAAAAATTATGAAATCATGCTTTCTTGTTGCACTCTTAAGTGTCCTTAATTTTACTTTTTGCTTAGGACAAGGTAGAATCCTAATGATTGATAGTCGGATTGATTCTATCATAAATGTCGATTATGTTTATCATACCCCTAAAAATTACGCACAGAATCCTGTGTTGAAAGCCGATAAACAATGGGAACTTAATGCAAATAAGGATCCTTATGCAGCCCCTTTTAGTGGTGGTGTATGGTATGATGAAGATGATAACATATTCAAAATGTGGTATTCTGCCGGAGGCAACAAGAAACATGGACTAATAACTTGTCTTGCAATTTCCAATGACGGTAAAGAATGGGAAAAACCTATGTTAGATATTGTTAATGGAACTAACATAGTTGATACACTCGAGCATGATTGTTGTACTGTATTACTGGACAAGCATGAACTCGACAAAAATCGTCGGTTTAAAATGTTTAATGTTCGATTCGATTCTCCGGATCGGGTCAGTATGGTTTTAAAATATTCCTCAGATGGTATTCATTGGACAGAACCGGTAGCGGTATCAGGCGATCTCTTCGATAGATGTTCTGCGTATTATGATCCATTCAGAGAACAATATGTTCTTTCTCTCAAAACAAAGGATGTTAACAATCGCCGAGCCAGAAATTACCTATCTCACAAAGATCCGGAAATGGCAGTAAGCCTTGCTCATCGAGTGAAAGACAATAAGTACGATAAAAATATAAGATTTTGGTTCTCTGCGGACGAAAAGGATCCTCATCATCCACTTTTTCCGGAAATAGAACCCGCAATATACAATCACGACGCCATTCCTTACGAGGGTATTTTATTAGGTCAGTTTAATATTTGGCAAGGTCCTGAGAACAAAGATTGTGTCAGGCTGAATGTTCAAAAGCGAAATGAAATTCTAATTGGGTTTTCAGAAGACGGATTCAATTGGAAAAGAGAAAATTTCAGTCCTTTCATAAATGTGAGTGAAGATCCTCGGGCTTGGAATGCTGGAAATATACAGTCCTCAATGGGTTCTCCTATAATTGTAGGCGACTCCTTGTACTTTTATTACAGTGCCCGTTACAATAGCCGACCAGTTCATCCTTCTAATTTTGCAACCGGATTGTCAACCATGCGTAGAGATGGCTTTGTTTCAGCGGTGCAACATTCAAAAAATGATACAGCGATAATAATTACCAAACCATTAGACATAACAAATCCTTATTTGTTTTTTAATTTAGATTCTCAGAACGGAGAGATTATTGTCGAGTTATTACCAGATCATAGTGATAATGAACCTGTTTTGCAATTTAAATTATCAGAAGTTGATTCAACAAAAATACTGATTGCCGATTTATCGACGTTTCCGAATCTTGATAAAACACTGAAGTATCGTTTAGTGATTAGACTGGTTGGTGCTGAATTATATTCATTTTGGCTCAGTAAAAGTAGAGATGGACATAGTGGCGGTTATACTGCTGGCGGAGGTCCGGGATTAAATCCCAAAGGAATTGACATATAACCGATATATACGGAAGCACTTCAAAACTATCGGGCTGCTTCACAATTCGGTATCCGGCTACCGTCTGTGTGTAAAATGATTAAATAGACTATATTGCAGCTGTGCTTTGCAATGTACTGATTGAGGGTCTTGCAATATATTTATTTTCAAATACCCGTTCAAGAAAAATTTCAGGTGGCTTTTGGAAGCAAATGCCATTAGTGTCATAGAGTGCGCTTTCATTCCTATCAATATGTAAAGCAAAGTCTTTAAAAACATAAACAATTCAGCCGGTATGCTGGGCGGCTTACCGGCTGAATTTAATTATGGAATGAAGCTTAAAGAGCTACTTTGGTAGTCTGCTTGCCCTGAACGCGGATAAATGTGCCGTTTTCGGGGTTGGCAACGCGTACACCCTGCAGGTTGTAGTATACAACGGGAGCCTCAGCGTCGACAGCAACTTCGGCTACGCCCGATGTGGGGAGTTCGCCTTTGAAGTTGAGTTCGCCGAACTCGGCGTTCCAGCGCCAAGCGTTGTGGTCGGAGCCTGACCAGCCCATGATGAAGAGGCGGTTGTTGCTTTCGTAGTCCTCGCAGTTGGCGATATTGACGTCCATGAGAATGCTCTTGCCTGTGGCGAGGTTGCCTTCAGTTCCTTCGGGCATGATTTCGCTCCAAGGAAGCACACACTCGATGTCGTAGCCATAGTCGGTGCGCACAGATTTGTATTCCAGACCGGTGAGTTTGCCCTCTACCATACGTCCGCCGGCATATCCGCCGCCTGATGTCTGATTCTCGGTGGCGCCGGGCCAGATACGGATCTGCGAAAGACCGCGGCTGCGGGCGTCGATCGACGAGTGATATTCGTCGCGGCCGGCGGGGTCGGGGAAGAACATGAGCTCTACATTGTCTACACCGGTGTCACCTTTCATCTGATCTTTGTCGTAGGGGATGTATGTGTCGTCAACGACCTTGATGAAGTAGTAGATGTAGTTGGCGTCGTAGACTGCCTGAAACGAAGCAGCGTATGCTCCGATCTCAACGGGCTCTACACCCCAGTCGGTGGTGACAACCTCCACGGGCTGAACGCTGACAGCGCTGTTGGCCCAACATTCTTCATTGGCGAGGCCATCGATTTCAATCCACTCGCCGGTAGAGTAGATATCCATGCTGCGGATACCTTCGTAGTACTCCTGAGCGTTTGCGCTACCTGCGGTGAGCAGAGAAGCAAGCATAAGTGCGGTAACAGTTTTTTTCATGTTGTAAAAAACGATTAGGTTATATGATAAGGTTGATTAATTTAAATTTCGGATACGAAACTCGTTTATTTTGAGTTTAACAGGTTTAAGGAGCTTAATACACTTTGCGCAAAAAGCGCTTTAAGCCTCAGGTTTCACAAGTTGCCTTGCAAGGCAACTTGTGAAACTTGAATTGATTAATATCCTGAGTTTTGCTGCAGTACGTCCATACCTACAATCTGACGTTCGGTAAGAGGTATCGGCAGACGGTGATGTACTGCGGGGTCGAAGCCGCGCGAGGCGAAGAGTTTCTCTGCCATGTTCCAGCGCAGGTAGTCGAACCACAGATGGCTCTCGAGGCAGAGCTCTTTCTCACGCTCGCGGACTATCACATCCATGTAGTCGGCAGAGTCGTCGGCCGAGGGATAATCTATCGACAGGCGTGTGCCCATCGAAGCGTCGTCGAAGGGGAGCTTATAGGCACGGCGGCGCACTTTATTGAGGTAATAAGCTGCCGTTTTTGTCTCACCGGTCTTGAATGCGGCCTCGGCATAGAGCAGATAGAGGTCGGCGAGGCGGAATATACGCTGGTTGATGGAGTTGTCGCCTTCGTAGCCCTGAAGCCCCTCGGCTGCCCAGTTTTCGATAGCATTGTAAGGGATATACTTCTTGAAGCCGTAGTAGCTGTTGGGATAAGGCTGCAGATTGGTGCCGGCCCAGTTGGTGGAGATAATGTCGCGTCCGGGGACGTAGAATGAGTCGTACATGCGGGGGTCGGCGGCGCGGATTTCTGACAGAAGTGTCTGTATATATTTGCTGTCGGCAGTGCCCCAGCCGGGCTCGGTAGTTACATCAAGACGGAACTTATAGCTTTTGAGCAGCGCGTTGATATTTTCGGCAAGTGTGCTCCAGTCGCCGCTGTAGAGCTTGAAGAAATCGTCGATAGTGGGCACAGCCACGCCGATAGCCGCGGCGTAGGCCTTTGTGACCTCGGCCTGAACGATATTCGAGGCGCTCGACGGGGCAAGGCCGGCATACTTGTCGTAGACTTCCTGAGTAAGCTCGTAGCCTGAGCTGAACTTGTTCACCCAGTCGAGGTTGACATTGCAGATACCGAAGCCGCCGCCTACACCGTCGGGGCCGAGACGACGCCACAGGTAAGAGGCGCGTCGGGTGTCGTCGCTGACGGTCTGGAACTGGATTTCAAACACCGACTCGCTGTTGTTCTCATGGTTGAAGTCAAAATTCCAAGCGTAGTCTTCGGTGAGGGCATACTCAGAGCCTGTCTGATTGCCGCATGCAAGAGCCTTGTCGAACCACTCCATAGCCTTGGTGTAGTCTTCGAGATACATATTCATCCGGCCGAGGTAAGCGGCGGCAGCGCCTTTTGTGGCAGCGCCGAGTTTGGCCGAGGGCCATGAAGCCGGCAGGCGGTCGTAGGCGTCGGAGAAGTTGCTGACAATCTCTGCCCAACATTCACCTAAAGTGTTGCGGCCTTTCATAAGCTGCTCGCGGCCGTCGATTTGCTTTTCAAGTATAGGCACACCGAGCTCCTGCGGATTATAACCGGGGTGCGAGGGCAGCTTGTCGCCGAAAGAGCGGGTAAGATAGAAGTATGCCCATCCACGCAGGAAGCAGCACTCGCCTATCATGCGCTCGAGCTCGAGATTCTCGCTTTCGGTAAGTGAGCCCGAAGCCAAGAGCTTTTCGATTTTGCTCTGCACGTCGTTGGCGCGCGAAACTATGGTGTAGAGATTTTTCCACATGCAGTAGATTGCGCTTGAGCCGTCGAAGTAGCCGAAGTTTACCATCGGGCGAACATCCTCAAGGCTTGCCCTGAAGTCGAGCTCGCCGGTTGCAAAGCAGGTATAGTAATAATAGCCGTAGAAGTAGAGCCATTCGCCATACAGGCCGTTGTATACGCCGTTGACGGCTGTCTGTGCATTCTCCACGCTGTTTACAAGGTCATCGGCAGGGATACCATTGTAGTTTTCCACGTCGAGATAATCGTCGCACGATGTGGTTGTGAGGCTCACAAGCACAATGGCAAGTATTAACTTTAATGTTTTCATTTTCAGTCGTATTTAAATTGTGACGTGGACTTAGAAATCAAGCTGGAGTCCGAACTGGAATGATTTATACTGTGGATAATTGCCCGTATCGATACCGTAGGCAGTATTTGTAGAGGTAGAGAATTCGGGGTCGAAGCCTTCATATTTGGTGAATGTGAGCAGGTTCTGGGCCGAGGCATAGACACGCAGTTTTGAGATACATGCTTTTCTCATCCACTGCTGCGGGAAGGTGTATCCGATCTGGATATTCTTCATGCGCAGGTAGGAGCCGTCTTCGATATACCATGAAGATACGGTGCTGCGGTTGTTGTTGGGGTCGGCGGCAGAGCTGCGGAAGTTGACATTGGTGCTTCCGGGCTCGGTCCAGCGGTTGAGGGCGTAGGTGGTGGTATTGTAGTCGTTGTAAAGATAGTGGGTGAACTGGCGGAAGTTGTTGAAAATCTCATTTCCCTGCACACCTTGGAAGAGCACCGAGAAGTCGAGACCCTTGTAAGAGCAGCCGAGCTGGAAGCCGTATGTGAAGTCGGGCCATGGGTCGCCGATACATACGATGTCCTGCGAGTCGACATGTCCGTCGCCGTTGGCGTCGCGGAAGATAAGGTCGCCGGGGCCTGTGCCGCTGCGCTGATAGTAGCTGTAGCCGGCGGCTTTGGCTGCCTCGTTATAGCGGTCAACCTCTTCCTGAGTCTGGAATACGCCGGCCACGTCGTAGCCGTAGAACGATCCGATAGGCATGCCTACCTGTGTGATGGATACGTTCTGGTTCATCAGCACTTTCTGGCTTGAATATAGTATGGCGTTGGTTTCGTCGGTGCTGATTACTTTGTTGCGCACGTAGCCGATGTTGCCGCCCACATACCAGCGGAAGTCGCGGCCGATTGTGCTGTTGTAGTTTACCTCGAGGTCAAAACCGGTATTGCGGATCTTGCCTACGTTGTAGGTGTAGGTGACGGTGTTGAGGTTGTTGCCCAAGCCGCTCATTGCAGGCATGGAGCTGGCGAAGAGAGCGTTTGAGGTATTTTTGAGATACCAGTCGAATGTAAATGTGAGAGCATTGTTGAAGAAGGCAGCGTCGAGGCCGACATTGAATGTCGATATCTCCTCCCAGCGGATATTGGCATTGGGGAGCTTGTCGAGGCGCACACCTACCACCGATGTCTGATTGCCGTCGGCGCCGGTGGGGCCGAAAGCATAGTTGGCGTTGGGAGTCAGGTAGTTGGCGGTGTAGAGGAATTGCGATATACCGCCCATGTTGCCGAGTTTACCCCATGAGGCGCGCAGTTTGAGGTCGGTGAGCCATGAGAGACTGCCGTTGTCGCGGATGAAATTCTCGTTGGCTATACGCCATGCGGCGGAGAACGACGGGAAATTGCCCCAGCGGTTTTTCGGGCCGAAGCGGTCGTAGCCGTCGCGGCGGATCATGGCCATGAAGATATAGCGCTCCAGAAGTGTATAGTTGGCGCGGCCGAAGTACGACAGGTATGAGCCGTTGGAGTAGTTGTCGGAGGCAAGGCGGTTTTCGGCGTCGCCGAGCGAGGCGCGGTAGATGTCACCGATCATGTTGGTGGCTTGGATGTTGAGACCCGACGAATAAGAATGTTCGCCCTCCATGCCGAGCATTACCGACAGCGAGTGGATATGGTTGAAGGTGGCGCTATAGTTTGCCACAACGTTTCCGCCGAGGCTATAACCGGTGGTCATTGCCTGCGACATCGAAGAGTAAAGACGGCTCTCGGCCGAGTAGCTGAACTTGCCTGCTGTTTGGCGGCTGACACCGGCGAAGAATCCGCCGAACATCGTGCCGGTTACCGAGAGGCCTTTCATGGGCTCGATACGCACGTAGAAATTGCCGTTTACCTTATAGTTTCTGTCGCGGTTGTCGGCAGTCTCCTCGTAGGCGAGGAGGTTGCGGCCGTCGTAGGCGGCAAGCATATTCTCCACTTTGGTCTCCATGCCCGTGAGAGGGTCGATAATGGGAGAGCCGTCGGCGAGTGATGTCGGGAAGTAGCCGAATCCGCCGGGCTGGTTGTTCTCATCGTAGGGCATCATGAAAGGCACGGTGCGGAGGTAGCTCACAAGATAATTGGAGTTGCTGTTGCGCTTGTTCTCGGTGTATGTGAGCTGCATGTTCTCGCCTATTTTCAGCCAGCTTGTGATGTCTGCCTCTGAATTGACACGCAGCGAATAGCGTTTGAAGCGCGAGTCGAGATACATACCTTTCTCATCATACACGTTGAATGATGTGAAGAGGTTGTAGTTGTCGCCGCCGCGGCTGAAGGAGAGGTCATAGTTCTGGGTATAGCCGGTCTTGAAGATTATGTCGCGCCAATTGTAGTCGGCGTTGGTTGGTTCGTAATCAAGGGCGTAAGCCATGATGTTCTTGCCGCCGTTGAGGCTGTATTCGCGCGGAAATGCCATCATCTGGTCGAGGGTCATCTTGCCTTGGCCGTTGAAATCTTCTATCCTGAGTTCCTTGAGCTGACGTGTAGTGAGCACATCGGGCATCTTGGTGGGGTCGTTGATGGTCATGTAGGCGTTGAAAGATACTTTCGACTGGCCTTTCTGACCTTTCTTGGTAGTGATAAGGATCACGCCGTTTGCAGCCTGCGCGCCATAGATGGCGGCGGCCGAACCGTCGCGGAGCACTTCCACCGACTCGGCGTCGTTCATGTTGAACTCAGCGCCGGGATTCTGAGGCACACCGTCGATTACCCACAGCGGACCTGAGCTGTTGAACGAGCCCACGCCACGGATACGGATATCGGCAGTAGAGCCGGGGGCACCGCTTGATTTGGTGACGAGCATACCGGGCACCTTGCCTTGAAGAGCCGACTCTATGCCGGCCGAGGCCACATTCTCTATATCCTTTGCTTTTATCGAGGTGATGGCGCCGGTGACATCGCTTTTCTTTACCGCGCCATAGCCTATGACAACCACATCATCAAGAAGCTCGGAGTCTTCGTTGAGAGTGACGTTGATTTCGGTCTTTGATCCTACGGTCACAGTCTCCGGCTTGTAGCCTACGTATGTAAAAAGGAGCTGTCCGTTGTCAGCCACATCAATGCGATAGCGACCGTCGATATCGGTGATTGCTGACGAGGTGTTTTTCCCGGCCTTGTCCTTGGCCACGACACTGACACCTATAAGTGTCTCGCCATCGTTGCCGCTGACCACGCCACTCACCACTCGAGCTTGTGCGACGCCACACATCATCAGGGCCATCAGCATGAGTGAGAACAGACGCCTCGGGGAGAAGCTATTTTTCATGATAGGTTTATTATTGTTATAGTTTACGAATAAGTGTTCTGTTTTTTCTGCTGCAAATTTAAGCAATTTTTCGGCTACCGGCCGGCCATACCCAAACCAAAAGGCTTACAAAACAGTTTTATAACGCACACAAAAGCGTTACAACCCGCTTTTAATACTGATTTTTAACGTTTTAACTTAAAAAGGCCGGCTTCTGTTAACAGAAGCCGGCCTCATTTTGTATTGCTTTTTGTAAGCTTATTTCACGGTCAGTCGGGTGCAGTGGTGTCCTTTGTCGGTGACCACATCAAGCAGGTAGAGACCGGGGGCAAGCGTTGTCACATCGAGGGTCTCGCCATTGATCATCGGGCGGCTGTCGAGCAGACGTCCGTCGGTGCTGTATACCGAAGTGCGGAAGCGCTCGGCGTCGGTGTCGATGGTCACGTAAGAGGTAGCCGGGTTGGGGTAGACACTTACTCTCACCTCGTTTGCGCCTGAGGCAAAGACGGTCTCCACACCCGATTCGGGAGCGTCGGGATCATCGGCCACATCCTCGCCCGCATTTTCAGAAAGGCTGCGGATAAGATAGTGCATTACCTTGGCATAGCCGTTCTCCTCTGCGAGGAGCTCGTAGGTGCCGCTGTCGTTGAGGCGGGCATTGAGGGCGTAGGTGATATCAGTCCAGCCGCTTGTGTTGCCGGCAACCTTGCCCGGCTCCACACATCCTACATAATCGAGGGTGGTGCGGTTGTAGATATTTATGGTGCCGTTGCGGGTCAACATCACAAAGAGGTAGTCGCCGGCAAAGGCAAGGGATTTGGCACTCGAATCATCGTTGTTCTTGGCCACGGGAATCTCAAGCTCGGCGTCGGGCTGCCATGTGAGCATTGAGGTGTCATCCATTTCGGCAAGGCGGCGGCGCATATTCTTATAAATGAGCAGCACAGCTCCCGCACGGCCCCAGATGGCGGTGTTGGGGTTGGGATAATCGGTGGTGTAGGCGGTGATATAGAGCTCGTCGCGGTCGGCGGCATACATCACACGGCCGGCTTCGATGATATACGGGGGCAGGCGGTAAGATATAGGCTCGGCATACGAGATACCACCCGAGGCGTTGAGACCTTGGTTCTTGAAGTACTTGACTTCGACGGCCTGAGAGGCCACGGCGTCGGTCATCCACACATTGCCACCCTCGTCGGGATACATCGAGAAAGTGTTGATCTGGGTCGGGAATGTTGTGGTCTCGTCGTCGCTGCGCAGGCCGTTGCCGTCGGCGTCCTCCCAATAATAATCTTTAGATATCACATTGCAGGGGATGGCGGTGTAGCCGTGGGATTCGCTGTCGAAGCGATAGGCTCCGAGTATGCTCGAATACATATTCGACACAAACATTATCTCCTTGCCTTCGATATTGCGGTTGAACACGCTGCAGATGATCGGCGAGGGGAAGTTGCGGAAATCATCGGGGAAGGCAAACGGATTGAGCGTAGAGGCCACAAGACGGTCGAGGCGGCCGCCGGCCTTGTTGTAGTTCACCTTATGGAGCTTGTCGGGGGTGTTCATGAGCCAGCGGTTGGTGGTGCTGAAATCAGCAGTGCCGGTAAATGAAAGACCCTCAAGTTTCCAGTTGAGCTCGCCGGTATCCTCTTTGTAGCTGTAGAGGATAGCGGTAGCCGTGTTGACAAACATGTTGGAGATGTAGATATTGCCGGCAGCGTCGACACCGACACCCGTCGGCCCGGGGAAACGGAGGTGACCCATCTCGCCCTCTTGGTACTCTCCTCCACCCTCTTCGGCCGGTTTGGGAGACTTGACGTAGATACCGCCGGTGACACCGAAGGTGGATGTAAGAGTCGGAGTGTTATAGATATCCGTATATATCAGCACATTGAGGTCTTTGCCACGGTTGGGCACGAGCACGCGGTTCTTGTAGGGGTCGACACCGAACGAGTTTACCTCAACCCCCTCGGGAATCTCGATTACCGACTGCGGACGCACGGCGCCGTTGGTGAGGCTTATAGCCACGATACGGTTCATGTCGGGCTGATACATCCACACAAAACCTTTCTTGTCGGCCACGATATATCCGGCCTCACCCTCGGTGATTTCAAGGGCACCTCCGGCAGTGGCGCTCGGTGCCATGGTGGTCTTGTCGTAGATTTTAAGCATTGGCGGGATATTGCGCTCAGGCACGCCCGGCACAGCCACTATAAGATCGTTGCCGTAGATTGTCAGACCGGTGAGGAACTGGTCGTTCTCCTGAGCCACGAGCATAAGGTTCTCAGCGGGGCCATAACCTGTCTTGAAGCGCGAACCCACACCGTCGCTTGAGCGGTAGCGCGCCACAAAATGCCATACCTCGCTCTTGGGCGGGAAGCGCTGGAGGCCGTTGGAGTTCTTGCTGATACCGTTGTCGCCGGCAGCGCCGCTGAAGCTCATGAGCTGATAGACGTATGTGCCGTCCATAGCCACGGCCTTGCCTGAATTGCGGCCCCAGCTGCCTGTACCTGATTCGAAAGGCACGCTGTAAACAGCACCGTCGCGCCATACGCCGACATTTGTGCCGCCTTCATCCCAGCCGCAGATAGTGGCCACTGTGCCATCCTCGCGTACAAAAATCGACTCCATGCTGTGGGGAATATGGTCGGCAGGCTTGCCGCCGTCGTTGGCAATCCACGAGGCGGTATAGTCGCTGACGTCGCCTACATATACATCTTCATATACCGGAGTGAGGGTCACTTTGCCGTCGGGCATGGCAAAAGTTGTAGAGGCAGAAGTCTCGTCGGCAAAAGCCACAGCCGGCTCGGCCTCCCAGTGAGTGAAGAGAAGTCCGTTATATTCACGCGGTGTGCTGATTTCTACTTTCGCACCTTTTACGGCGATTCCCGTGCCGAGGTCGCTCTTGGCTTCGGCATAGTCTTCGGCGTAAGTGAATTCAATATCATGGAACGGCACAAACTCTGCGCCGAGAGCGGCCAGGCCGCCCCATGCCTTATAAGCCTCAAGCGAGGCGGCAGGCACATATACTTTCAATTCTCCGGCGAGCTTACCGGCGTCGGCAAAGGCTGCGGAGCCTGCCGCGGGAAGGGCAGCGGCTCTCACTATGACAGTGCTCAATCTGCCGCGGCCGGCAAATGCGTTGTCGCCGAGGGCGGTGAGGGTCGAGGGCAGGTCGATGAGTGTCAGTGCGCCGGAGGTCTCTTCCAAGGTAGAGCCGGCGAGGCGGAAGGCGTCATCGCCGATACGCTCCACACCATCGGTAAAGGTCATGGAGGCAGCATTGGCGGCGTTGGCAAACACGGGGCTGCCAACAGTCTTCACAATACAACCGTCTACATATATGGTCTCAATCATCGGGGGACAATATACGGGTTGCTGCGCCTGCAGGTCGACAAGCACACCCTTGGAGGCGGCATAGCGGGCGTTGTCTTTCGCCACACTTACAGTGCGGATCGACATCGACTCCACGAAGCTCTTTGCGGCGTCAAGGGCAGCGAGCGACGCCGGCAATGAGATTTCCTCGAGCGAGCTGTTGTATGCGAGGCAGTAGTCGGCGAGGGTCTCCACGCCGTCGGGCACGATATAGCTTGAGCCGGCTTTACCTGAAGGATATTTCACGAGTATTTTGCCTTGCATTGCGAAAGCCACACCATCATAATCCATAAACTCGGCATTGCCTGTGAAGTCAAAGGCTTTCAGCGACTGGCAATTGTTGAAGCAGGCGGCAAACCCGTCATAGTCGGTATATGATGTCGGGAGCGACACGACACCGCGTAGCGCGCTGCCGTCGAAAGCTTCTGCACCGATAGAAGTAAGCACTTCAGGGAATACTATCGCCGTCAGAGAGGCATTGCCTTTGAAAGAGCCGGCGGGGATGGCCGTGGTCTTGGTGTCGGCCGAGAGGTCGAGTGTATTCAATACCGGAAGTGAGGCAAGAAGAGCGAAGTCAGAAGCGCTCAGGGCCGCACCGTCGGTGTTGTTGACGATATTGAGTCGCTGCAGGATGGTGCAGTCGATACCGGGCGCAGCGAGGGCGCTCGCAAGATTGAGGCTTGATGAGAGTGTGACGGTGGCCTCAGTGCCGGCCTCTATCGAGCGGTAGAGAGGTGTGAGCATAACATTGGCGGCCGGCATGGTAAAGCTCGCAGTAGCCGAGTATTCGCCGTTGGCGGCAAATTTCACGCTTGCCGACGACAGCACTTCCCAACGCTCGAACGACAGGCCGTCGAGATTGCGCGGTGCCGAAATCTCTACCGTGGCACCCTCAAAAGCTATATCGCTGCCAAGGGGCGAGGCCACTGTTACGGCTATATCCTCAGAATCTATCGTTATGGTGTAATAAGGCAGATATTTCGCGCCGTACGAGGCGAGGTTGCCCCAGCCGCTGTAGGCTGCGAGCGAGGCCGCCGGCACATATACATTGAGCTCGTCGGGGTCAGACTTGCCGAGATCGAAGAAAGCATTGCCGCCCACAGCGGGAGGAGTCATCGCACGGCAAACGATAGTATTCACCAAGCCGCGGCGGCAGAAGGCATTGCCGCCTACTGTAGTCAACGTAGAGGGGAGGTAGATTGAAGTGAGCGCGCCGCTGCCGTCGGCAAGGTTCTCGCTCTGGTTCATGCGGCAGCCGTTGTCGGCGATAGTCTCGACGCCTTCGGTAAAGGTCATGCTGCGCACCAGCGGCGACGCGCCGAAGAAACGGTAGTTGGGAGTGCTTGTCACCATGCTGCCGTCTACCACCACATCCTCGATCATCGGGGGGCAATATACGAGTTCCTTGGTTGTGAGGTCTACGAGCAGACCGCCGGACGAGGCATACATCGTATTGCCGGCAGCCACATTCACCGCTTTGAGGGCTGTCGACTCCCTGAAAGTGGAGTTGCCCGTGATTGCGGTCATTGTGGAGGGCAGATTGAGGACTTCAAGAATATTGTTGTAGTAAAAAGACTGGTCCTGCACCTTGGTGACACCCTCAGGCACTGTAAACTCGCGGCCGGGGCGTCCGCAGGGATACGAGAGCAAGGTCTTGCCGCCATCGCAGTAAGCCACGCCGTCGATAGCCATGAGCACCTTGTTGTCGGGGAAAGCGTAGCCCTCGAGGCCTTGGCAATTATGGAAACGGCCAATGATAGCCGGAGCCGAGGTAAGAGTCGGCGGGAACGAGACGACACCCTTGAGGGCGCTGCCGTTGAAAGCTCCGCTCTCAAGATTCGACAGGTTGGCGGGGAACTTGATATCCTCTATCACCGCATTGTTCTGGAAGGCAGCCGACGTGATCACTGTGGTCTTGGTGTCGGCCGAAAGGTCAAGGCTCCTGAGGGCTTTCATGCCGTTGAGAATGGCGAAGTCCGATGAAGTGAGGGCCTTTCCGTCGCTGTCGTTAATAACTTTGAGGCCGGTAATGCCGTTGAGGTCCGCACCCGTCTGAGAGAGCGCCGCCGCCAAACCTTGCGACGATGTCAGAGTGACCGTGATGTCGGTCTGGGCAAATGCCGCCATACTGCCGCCAAAGAGCAGCAAGGCCGACATTATGTTTCTGATATATCTGTTAGTCATAGCTTTAGGTGTTATCGCTTGATAAATTTCTTGGTTGTAGAAGCTGCTTTTACAATATACATGCCTGCGGGGATATTTGTGATGTCAATGCTTACCTCACCCTCGCAAAGCACTTTCTCTACAAGCTGCCCGGCAACATTGTAGATTTCAACCGGCTCGCAGGCGAGTCCGCTGACATAAACCGTGTTGGCACCGGTGATGATTGTCGCGCCCGGGAGCTCCACATTCTCTACCCCTGTAGTGGCGAAAACGGCCTCGATATGTACGTCGGACGCCGGCATCACAAATGTGGTGGAGGGAGCGGTAGCGTCGGCAAATTCGACGCCGTCGGTGTCAGACACCCACTTGGCGAATTCGCCCTTACCGGTGTGCGAAGTAACCGCTACCTCATCGCCCTCAAAGGCTTCGAGAATACAATCGCCACCGACTATATCTATCACATAGACAGGAGCGTAGACAGCTTCTATCGACACCGGGCCATCAATCATCGTGAAGCCGGTGACAACGGCCTTGGGATTGGCAATCACCACACCTTCACCCTCTGCTACCGTCCATTCCTTGAAAGTGAGCATGTCTTTGTTGAGGTCGGTCTGAAGACGGACGAATGTACCCGGCACAGCACTGCCGCTTGTAGTGACAGTGGCACCGGTGACGGTATATGCCTTCGGGTAAGCGAAATTGGCTGTTATCTTCACGTCGGTAGCCGGCATTTTGAAAAATGTAGTGGCCGCGCTCGCATTGGTGAATGTCACTCCTGCTGTAGCCGTCTCCCAGTTGCTGAAAACTTTCTCGCCATCGGCGTCGGCTGTGATCTCTATAGTGAATCCGGCCGCGGAATAGTTCTGCATTGCACGCCCGCCCTCTACTTCAATGCTGTTGAATGTCACGATCTGGGCTGCCGTGAAGCTGCCGCCACCGCCGGCGGGATAATTGTCGTTGACAAGCTGGCTGGCAAGATAATCCTTGTGGGCCTCGGCGGGAACGGCAAATACAATCGACGACGCATTCGACTCGCGGAATGTAGAAGTACCGGTAAGAGTCGGCGGTACGGTTGCAAGGCACACAAACTGCTTGATAGTCTTGCCCAAGCTGTTGAAAGCCTCGCCGTCGATAGTCTCGATGGTCGTAGGCAGCTCGATATATTCCACCGGGATGTTGATATCTGCCGTAGCCTGTCGGAAAGCACGGTAGCCAATACGCTTCACACCCTCGCCGAATACCACACGCCTGAGGCTTGTGGCACGCGAGAAGAAAGCCATCGGCACCGATTCGACAACGCCGCCGTCGACAAGGATGTCGGTGCGGTCGTAGGCCGGCGGGAAAAACATCAGCTCGCGAGCCGGACGATTGACAAGCAGGCCCTCGGTAGAGGCAAAGCTTACATTGCCGGACTCAACGTCAATTTCTTTCAATGCCGTAGAATTGGCAAAAATCTTCTCGGGCTCGGCGTCGAATGTATTTACCGACGATGATATTGTCAGCGAACCGAGGTATTCATTATCGGCAAAAGCACCTGAGCCGACAGAGAGCACCCCGGCGGGTATGGTGTAGGCCTGCTCGCTCTTGCCGGCAGGATATTTCAATAATTTGTCACCGGAGAGAGTGAAAGCCACGCCGTCGGCCGAGCTGAACGCCTGACTTTCGGGGAATGCGAAGCCTTCTACTGACTTGCAACCGGTGAAACTTGACTCGAACACCGAGACATCAGCAAAAGCCGACGGGAAAACGACTGTGCCGGTCAAGGCGCTGTTGTTGAACGACCCGCTTCCTATCGCGCTCAGATTGGCAGGGAAATTGATTGTCTGCAAGTGGGTGTCGCCGGCCAATGTATTCTCCGGTATTGAGGTGGTGTAATTATCTTTGCTCAGGTCTAGAACCTTTAGCCGTGGCATAGCCGCCACGACAGCGAAGTCGGCACCGGTAAGAACGGCACCGTTGTCGGTGACAACCGTGAGTTCTTCCGTATTCGCTTTCTCATCCATCGATAGGAGATGAGAAAGAGTGCCGGATTGGGTCATGGTCACCTCAAGAGCCCGGGCAGCTGTCGGCAAGGAAAGAGTCATTGCCGAGAGCATGACAAGTCCGCCAAATCGTGTAAACAGTTTTTCCATAATGATTAGATTTAGGGGATGACAGCCATAGAGACTGTCATCCCCGGCTTGTTTAAATACCTAATTAATCTTACAATCCTTTATACCTTTGTTGTTATTTTCTGAAATATTTTTTGCCACCCTTTATGATGAAACCACGATAGGAATCATCTACCCTGCGGCCTGTCATATCGTATGCCGGGGCATTTGCACCGGTGGCGGCGGGAGCGGCCAAGTCTTCAAGACCTGTCACTATATGGCTGTATACGGGGTATACCTCCACCGCATGGGCGGGCATAATGAAGGTGGTGTTCGGGCTTGTCTCTTCGGCAAAAGTTACATCTTCTGAAGTCGAGGCCCAGCCGGAGAAATAGAAACTGTCGATTTCATCGGGTGCCGAGAGGGCGACTTCCGTACCCTCACCGGCAATGCCCTCGCCCAGCGGCGATACAGCGGCGGCATTACACTCCGACACATACACATTGCCCGGCTCTTCAGTTACCTCCACGGCGTAGAAGGGCTTGTATTGCGCACCGTAGGCCTGCATACCGCCCCAGTTGGCGTATGCAGCCAAAGACTCCTCGGGGACATATACCACCAACGGGTCGCTATCGAATTTACCAAGGTCGAAGAAGGCATTACCGCCGACAGCCGGGGGTGTGAGAGCCTTGCAAACAATCATGCTCACATTGCCTCGGCGACAGAAAGCATTTCCGCCTACCGTAGTGAGGGAAGAAGGGAGGAATATCGATTTCAATGCACCTGAGCCGTCGGCAAGATTCTCGCTGTTGGTCATGCGGCAACCGTTGTCGGCGATAGAAATAACGCCCTCGGTAAATGTCATGCTCTCCACAAGAGCAGCCTCGCCGAAGAAGCGGTAGTTGGGAGTGGTGGTGACGAGAGCGCCGTCAACGACGACATGCTCTATCATCGGGGGGCACATAACGAGTGTCCGGGTCTCGGTATTGACAAGTATGCCGCCCGAAGAGGCATAGTATTCATTGGCAGGGTCAACGTAGATTGCCTTGAGTGCCGTGTTGTAGCGGAATGTCTTGTCGGCCGACACTTCCACAGCATTGGTCACCGACGCCGGAATGGTAAGCTCTTCAAGAATATTGTTATAGAAAAATGATTGGTCTTGGATTTTTGTGACACCCTCGGGTATAGCGAACTGCTTTTCGGGCTTGCCGCAGGGGTAAACGAGGAGTGTGCGTCCGCCATCGCAATAAACGACGCCGTCGACACTGCTCAGAGAGTTGTTGCCCGGAAATTCAAAGCCGGTAATGCCTTGGCAATTCTGGAAACGGTTCATCACCGCCGGCGGCGAAGTCAGTGTAGAGGGGAAAGTAACGGTCCCTTCAAGGGCGCTGTTGTTGAAGCAGCCGCCTTCGAGATTGTTGAGCCCTGCGGGGAAAGCCACACTCTTGATGGTGGCATTGTTGAGGAACGCGTTTGCAGTTATCGTTGTGGTCACCTTGTCGCCCGAGAGGTCAAGCGATTCGAGAGCCTGCATTGAATTAAGTATTGCATAGTCGGCAGCCGTAAGGGCAGCGCCTTCTTCATTGACTACCGAAAGAGAGCTTATAGTGTTGATATCAACATCAAGAGCGTCAAGTGCAGATTTAAGATTCACAGACCCGTCAAGCGTCACAGTCTTTTCGACCTGTGCCGACATCATACCCGATACACCCAGCATCAAAGCTGCTATCAATGCTTGTCTTTTCATGGATTTTTAATTGTTAGAATTTTATTGAATTTCGTTTGTGCAAAAGTAGATAATAAAGCAGCGTTTTGCGTGTCAAAAAAGTTAGAAAACAGATAAAAAACACGCACAAATTCAATAAAATTCTAACAATCAATCCATTGGGCTATATATTACATATCCTTGCCGCGGAAAACGGCGTGATGATATGTCAGTGGCGGCGGGGCTCGACGAGTCCTTTTTCCGAGAGGAAATCAGATATCCGGCCAAGCCAAGAGTGGCTGCCTGTGCCGGGCGAGGCGGTGCGCTGGAAGCAGTGCGGGCGCAGGGCAAGAGTGTGGAGCTCCGACTGCAGATTCATGTCGCGCAGCCGCTCCCATGATTTCACAGAGTTCATTGCGGCCCAACCGTCGGCGTCGCCATGGATGAAGAGCATAGGCACTGTCGCCTCGTCAAAAGCAAACTCCGGAGCGAGCACGGCCGAGTCGTCGTTGCCGCCGGTAGTGTTTCCTTCTTCAAGTCCGTCAGTAAGAGCGTAGGCCGGATATATCGCTATACCCCACTGCACATTGCAGGGGAGCGCGTCAATGCTGTCGATGGGCTCGTAGGCCGGCGCCATTGATGAAGTCACCCCCATGAGTGTGAGATGTCCGCCGGCGGAGCTGCCCATTATACCTATCTTTTCGGGGTCGAGGCCATGCTCCTTGGCCTGACTTCTCACAAGCCTTACGGCGCGCTGCAGGTCCTGCCAAGCGCTTATATGTTTTGCTTTGCCGGCGGGGCGAGGTGAGCGGTAGCGCATTGTCACCACCGTCATGCCGAGGTCGTTGAGATAGCGGCGTGCGGGAGCCACCTCGAAGCCGTCGGGGTCATTGCCCATGTAAGAACCGCCGCTGTAGATTATCTGTATGGCGTCGGTGGTGCGTTTTTTCGGGAAATGCCACTCCAAGTAAGGCTCGCACTGCTGCGGGTCGGGGTCCGGCATGAGTTTTTCGGGCCAGACAGTCTGACGGAGATATTCGCCGCGGGCGTCGTCGTTGCCATAGCGGCTCATGAGGTCTTCCTCGGCCTGTAGATTTCCGGCAACATTGAGCTGATTGAGGAACTCCACACCGCGCTCAAGGCCGTAGGCACCATGGCCTTTTCCGGGATAGAGATGAAGCTCGGCGGGTATGCCCATGCGCCGCAACTGACGGTAGACCTGTGTGGAAGTAATGGGGGTATAAGGGTCGAGACCTCCGTGATGAAGGCTCATCGGGCATGTGAGCGAGTCGAAGGCCTTCTCGAGGCGGAGCGATTTCTCGGTGTCGGGATTATACCACACGTATTTGCCGCTAATGCTGTCGGGATGAAGCACAGCCGGGGCGTTGACAATAGCGTAGTTGATATTGCATGCGACGGTATCAAGCTGATCGATGGGCTTGTAGGCCGGAGTGAGGCTCGATGTGCCAAGCATGAGGGCAAGGTGAGAGCCGGCCGACATCGACACCGTGCATATCTTGTCGGGAGCAAAACCACGCTCGGCAGCCTGGCTGCGTATCAGCCTGATGGCACGCTGACCGTCTTCCCACGCCGTCTGATGTACGGGCATACCCTCAGGCCACGGGGTGCGGTAAACGAGATTGACACATTGGTAGCCGAGGTCGGTAAAAGTCTTGTGCCAGCGGTCGATAAGAGATATATCGCAACAGGTCTCGTAAGCTCCGCCGGATATGAGCACCATGCAGCAACCGTTGGCTACAGCGCTGTCGGGGCGTTCGAACCATTCGATAAATGGAATACGGTTATCGTCAGCCACGAAATCAGCACGCTGAGCCACATTGAGCATAGCTGCAATCTGATGAGGCTGCGCGTCGGGCATTTTGTCGGCAGGCCAGAGATATTGGCGGTCGCTTACTTGAGCAACAGCCGTCAGCGCTGCGAAGATGAGCGCTGACGGGAGAAGACGGTTTAATAAGTTTTTCATTTCAAAGCACTAAGAATGAAGGTAAAGGATAAAGGCTCAGCCGTGAGCACATACTCAGGCAGAGGCGGCGGGCCGCAACTTCTATTACCCAACGGATAAGAGCATGAATTTATTGCCCAAGAGACGCCTTCTGTTCTAAGCAAATCTTTATCATTGTCGGCCTTGGTGAGATTCTCAAGGGTATAGTGCATAGCCGAAGTCTCAAAAAGGGGCGCTCCGCACACTTTGAGACCTTTGCCTGAGGCGGCAGTCAGCGAGGCCTCGCGGCAATCCATCTTGTTGCCGTTCTCCTGCGGGTAGGTGTGGTGTGTGAACTGCTCATCGACAGAGCCGGTGAAGCGCCCGAGGCGAGCACCGTCGCGGCGGTCGCGGTATGATTCCACCGGGCCGAGGCCATACCATGAGAACTTGTCGTAGCCCGGAGCCACCGACATCAGATATCCCACACAAGGGAAACTTGCGATATCCGGCGAGGGCGTAAGGTCGGTGTCGATACGGACACGGCCGTCGCTTGTGACGGTATATGTCGAGGTGTAGTCAATCCAAGCTTCCTTACCCGGAGCTGCGGCACGATATACCGACACAATCTTTACCGAATCGGCACATTCATGCGCAATGGCAAAGCTTCTGAGCTCGTGCACAAGGCTGTCGAGACCGGCTTCGACCCATCCTCGGCCAATCTCGTTTGTGGGAGGATATGAGCCGTCGTTCTGAGTGGGCGAGCGCCACAGGTTGAGCTGCATTGGAGCGGAGAGGAACTCCCGTCCGCCGACAATCCAGCTGCAGAGCATACCGCTCCGCTTGTCGAATGTCACATCGACGTGCTTGTTTACGATATGGACGCCATCGCCCGATTTGTCGGTTTTAAGAGCCTGCGCGCCTTTTAAATTCGGGGTTATAGAGCTGTCGGCGAGTTTGAACTGCGCAAAAGCCACCTCAAAACCTGCGGGAGCCCATTTCCGTGCCTCGCCAAGAGAGGCGTTGACCTCCAGCACTAGTTCTCCCTTGTGGCCTTTAGTCTTGAAAGATATTGGCATAGTGGCACTTGCGCCCGGGGCGGCGTCGGCTTTGGCGCACTTTCCGCTTTCTACCACGCGGCCGTCTTCGAGGAGCTTCCACGAGATATCGAAATCGCTTAGCGGCAGATAATTATAATTATTCGTGACGGTGAGGTTCTTGCCGTCGAACGCAAAGCCTATACGCTCATATACTTTCTTACACTCATACAAGGCCGGCTTGGGCCGACGGTCGGCAAAGACAAGACCGTTTGTGCCGTTGATTGACGACAGATATCTCTTGCCCGAGACTGAGTCGGTGAGATATATGCTCTGGTCTACCCAGTCCCAGATATAGCCTCCGATAAGGCGGGGATATTTCTTTACGGCGTCCCAATACTCGCGGTGGTTTCCCACAGCATTGCCCTTCGCATGGGCGTACTCGCACATCACCACCGGGCGGTTTTCACCCGGCTGAGTGGCAAGCTCTATCACACCCTCAACTGAGGGATACATAGTGCTCACCACATCTACTGCCGGAGGCTCGGCAGGGTTGACCGCGGGGCGGTCGGTCTTCATGAAATCGCGGCCGTAGCCATATTGGTGAGAGCCGCCATTGTGCAGATATGCCTCGAAGTGTATGAGCCTCGTCGGGTCGTAGTCTTTCACCCACGCCGCACGGGCCGCATGATTGGGGCCTACGCCCGACTCATTGCCAAGCGACCAGAAAATCACCGAAGGATGGTTTATATCGCGCTTCACCATGCCGGCCACGCGCTCGAGCTGTGCATTGAGCCACAATGTATTGTTGGAGAGCTCGGCGTCGGCGCCACAGGTCTCTACATCGGCCTCGTCCATCACATATATACCGTATTCATCGCAGAGGTCGTAGAACTCGGGGGCTGCGGGATAATGCGACGTACGCACCGAGTTGAAGCCGAATTGCTTCATAAGCTCTATATCGCGGCGCATAGTCTCCACGCTGACGGTCTTACCTCCGGCGGGGTCATGGTCGTGGCGGTTGACACCGTAGAGGAGCTCGCGGCGACCGTTGACAAAGAGCTCGCCATTCTTCACCTCAATGCAGCGGAAGCCAATACGCGCACTGCGGGCCTCGACAAGATTGCCTTTGGCGTCGGTGAGCGAGAGGACAAGTGTGTAGAGCTCAGGAGTCTCAGCTGACCAAAGCCTTGGATTGTCGACCTTTGCCGAGATATATTTTGCCAGCGCCGGATTTTTCTGATATTTGGAGTCACGGATAACAGCGGCGTCAATGCTCATCCGCGCGCCAGTGAGTTCTTTATTGTCTTCATCGTAGAGGCGGCCTTCGAGAGTCCAGCCGTCAAGATTGGCGTATGGGCCTGAGATAAACGGCCTTACCCTGAGAGCGGAGCTCTTGAAATCGTCGGCCATATCGGTAATCACCGTGAAATCGGCAATATGCACTTGCGGCCGGGCCTCAAGGCGCACATCGCGCACAATGCCGTGGAAGCGCCAATGGTCTTGGTCTTCAAGATATGAGGCGTCGCTCCAACGCATTACCTCAACAAGTATATCATTATCGCCCTCTACAAGCCAAGGGGTGATATTGAAAACGGCAGGAAGAGTGCCACCATCCTCACTGAAACCGACCTTTTGGCCGTTGACAAAGAGATAGAAAGCCCCTCTGACACCTGCGAAATGAAGCAGGATATCATTTCCTTTCCACGACGCCGGCACAGTGAACGAGCGCTTGTAAAGCCCGATATTATTGTCTTTCCGGGGTACGAAGGGCGGATTGACGGGGCGGAAGTCGTAGCCCTGCCCGCAATATACCTTTTCGCCGTAGCCGAGCATTTCCCATGTAGACGGAACGTCGACGACATCCCATGCTGTATCGTCGGCCGAAGGGCTTGAAAAGCCTCCCGGGACATCCGACATATCTTGGCAGAAACGGAATTTCCACTCGCCATTGAGCGATTTGAAGCGCGATGAAGCCGCCGGCCTTACCTGCAGTGCCTCATCGACAGTAGCAAACGATATCGAACTTGCGCTGTAGGGCTCTCTGTTGACGGAGTTTACAAGCGGGTTCTCATACTCGGGGCTGCCGAAAGCGAGCGAGGGAGTATCGTAGAACGGACTCCCGTTTACGGGCAGCGGAAGAAGGTCGAGCCCGGTCTGTGCAGCAAGAGTATAAGCCTGCACGGCAGCGAGCAACAATATGCCTGATCTCAATATTTTCATGATAAATCTGTCAATGTTCAACACCGAAAATCACTTCATTGGCCCAGTGTTCTTTCCAATCAGGGTGAAAAGCCCTCGAATTGATTTTCGACACACTTCTGCCGGCGGCTGTCTCCATGCAGGCTGCTCCTGCAGTATCGTTGTTGACCCTTGCCGAGAATTTCACGGGCGAGCCGGCGTCGATGGCTTTTTTCACATCGGGCATTTCGCTCCAAGGTATAGCACATTCGTAGTAGAGCGTATTGCCTTTACGCACCACCTTGAGCTTGGCAGAGTCGACAGCACCGTCGAAGGGCGACTTAGGCTGGCGAGGGTAGAAATGCTTGCGGGGCATATCGGGCACGAGCATGCGCCATACCTCAAACCCACCGCCATACTCGGGCGCCACTGTATTGAGGGCATATTCATAGTCGGTGCATTTGTAGCCTGTGAACCGCGGCAGAGTGCCTTTGGGGCATATCTCCATGCCATCCTCACCTTCAGGAATCACATTGAAAGCAATGAGAATATTGTCGGTGGCAATGCCGTTGACACCGTCGGGAAGGACCGGACGCTTGCGATAAGTGAATCTCCTTATCCCCTCGGGCCAAGGCAGGGCGAGATAGTCGTCGTGCTCTACAATGTCCACAGCCACGTCATGAGGCAGCACTTTCTCGCCACCCATGAGCTCGTAGCCCAAGGTGCCGTAAGTGCCCCGCCAGTCGGCCATAGTGTCGATATCCTTGCCTACGAGCGCTGCGGCAGCATTTCCACTTCCGGAGACAGCACGCGACGAGGGGTCGAAGAATACGCCCCCGACCTTGACGGTATACCACCAGCCGCGTGTGGTGCAGCGTATGCGCACATTTCCGCTGAGGTCGAGGTTGAGATATGTGCCGTCCCACATCCTGTCGATTCCGGTAGTGAGCAGCTCGCGGCCGCTGTCGCGGTCATAAACCGCTATATCAATGCCGTTCTGGTTGGAGGGGAAATATAGCGAAGCGCGGGTAAAGCGGTCGGAAGGCAGGGAGAGGTCAAAGCCTATCGACTGCACCGTCGCGTTGTTTTCCACATAATTGCCTGTCAACTTTCCGCTCATCGACATGGGGGTAGACATATAGGCGGTATCGGGATAGAAGAAATCATCGTCGTTGCGGTCGGCAAACCTCATTGTTCCGGCATGGGGTGTGCTGTCGGCTACCTTTGCAGCAAAATAGAAATTATCATCGTCGTAGGCAAGGAAGGTCTGCGCCAAGCCCTCGGCATTGGTGTCGAATTGCTCGTAAGGGTGCCATGCGGCCTCGGTGAGCGAAATGCGGGCTTTCGACGACGAGAGCGGCTGGGCAATCACCCCTGCCCACTCGTCGAGATTTCCGTCGACATCCACCTTGCGGCGCGCGATATAATTTACGTGCATGTCTTCGCGGTGAGAGGCTTTGCCGTCGGCTCCGGCGTCGAGGCTCACCTCAAGGGGATAAGTGTTGCCGGGCAAAGGAGTGCCGCCTTTGACCGCCAAGGTCACCTCCTTGGTTTCGTGCGCACGGAGGCTCACCGTGGCCGGATAAGCGAGCTCGACGCCCTCAATACGGGCGTCCAACTTAGCCTTTACCGGACGGTTGAGCACATTTGTGAGGCGCAGAATCATCGACGGGTTATCGCTGTCGAGAGGCGCGGTGAAATCCTGCGCTACAATCTCGACGGGCTCGTAGCCGTCGATACGCGAGCCACGGAGGGCTGCAAGCAGAGACTTGAAAGAATTTTTCTTGCCGGTGGTGCGCATGTAATATCCCTCACATCCCAAGGGAATGACATACCGCCCGCCGACGGGAGCAATCTTATTACCATAGAAATCATAAAGGACGAATTCGGGACGGGCTTTTACCGTCATGGTGGCGTCGGCCGATCTTTTGACCGAACCGAGGAGCACGTGGTCGGCACCGAAGGCGTCGGAGAGATCGCCGGCGATGACAACAGTGCCGTCGTCGTCGTTGCCGTCGTAGCCGTCAAAAACCATAATCCACGGCAGACCGGGACGGAAAAGCAACTCTCTGAAATCACGCTCACCCACAAGACCCTGAACGGCGCCCATTGCGGCGGCCGCCGACCATGAGTTGTGGAGCTTGTCGACAGTCTCCACTCCCCTCTTGGTGCGTACCGACATTGTTCGCTGCGAGCGGTTTGGCTCACCGGAATACATATAGCCACCGAAGATACCCATGGAGCGGTCGTAGCCGCAAGCGCGGTTTGTGGCCACTACGAGACCGATACGGTCGTCGGTGTTGCCTACCCAACTCTCTGTATCCCATACCTTGACGCGGCCTTTATGATCTTTGCGCTTGTTCCACTCCGGGTAGAGCACGGGGGCCTCCAAGCCTTGGTAATGGATTGACACGAAATCGAATATGGGCAGGATATCCATCGAGCCGTCGGCAAAGAACTTGTCGAGGGCGTTGGAGTTGGAGTCACCTCCGCCGACGAGTACGTCGGCACCCTTGTCGCGTGCGGCAAAGACACCTTCGGCCATCTTGGTGTAAATCTCGCGGTAACGGAGCATATCGGCCTGCCAGCCTGATATCGATGAGCCTTCCCACGGCTCATTCCAAAGGCACACAGCCGTCACGGGGCCATTGGGCCAGCCATAGCGTGTGCATATATTTTCGACGTATTTCTTGAAATCATCGTCCATAGTGGGCATCCATGCGAGGTCTTGCTTGGTGTGCAAGAAGCGGCCCTGCTCATCGAGATGAGGGCGGCCGGTGCCCAAGGGTACCGACGAAGCCGTACGTCCCTCGCCGAACATCAGCATTACAGTGATATTGTTGTCGCTGTAGCGGTGCATTTGTGCGTCGAGCTCGTTGATAAACGTGCGGTAGTCGGGGTCGGTGGTAGATATGAAAGGAATGGCGCGCCGTATCGACTGCACACCCACACGGCTTAGGAAATCGACGCCGAGGTCGTCGAGCGACTGGCGTGGATACTGCATTTTCACCGGCGAGGGCTTCATGCTGTAAGCGAAAGAAGTGGCGAGGCGCCGGCCATGCTTGCCAAGGTCGAGGACTACGGCATATCCGCCGAAGCGGTCGATACCCTCGATCTTAAGCGGCACATCGGCATAGCCGTTGGGCTCTATCTCAATCTTCAGCGGTATCTTTCTCTCATCACCGGTCTTGACAACCTGAGGCAGCCATATATCATTTTCGATACCACGTGTGCCGTAGCCGATGATATGCGCATAGCCATCGAGCGATATCGGCGAACCGGTGTTATTGAGAACCTGAAATTTAAAATCGATATTGTCGCCGGGCCAGAACACATTTGCCGGAGCCGACGACTCTGTGAGCAGTACGTCGAAGTCGTATTGTCGCAGGCCGTTGTCGACACCGAATACCTCTTCGTAGCCCAGCCAGCTTTCAGGAGCTTTCATCTGGGCGGCAAGAGGCCGGTCAAAGGAAATATTGAATATGAGGGCTGCGAGGATTGCCGCAGACTTCAAATATTTTTTCATTTTATTGCTAAAGAATTGTCGATACCTAATTTATCAAAGAGATTCTGCACTTCGATTCCGGCGAAAATCACGGCGAACGAGCCATGGGTGTCGTCATCCCAGAAGGGGCGGTTGACATAATACTCCACATCCTCGCTGCACATTGTGCCGACGCAGATGTCATGTACTGTACCGTCGTCGTCAACCTTCGAGGCCACTGCCTCCCAGCCTTTCTTTACCACGGGGAGATAGGTCTTCTTGTCGAGCCAGCCTAAGCGGATACCGCGGGCTATCGCCATGGTGAAGATGGCAGTGCCCGAAACTTCGGCGGGGGAATCGCTGCGGTCAATCACATTATGCCAGAAGCCCTGCTCATTCTGATATTTTGCGAGCGAGCCCACATGGCATTTATATTGCTTGAGGATGGCAGAATAGAGCCTGTGGGTCTTGGGCAGGTTCATCAACACATCCGACATCGCCCATATCGCCCAACCGTTTGCCCTCGACCAATGCGGGAGCTTCACCTGCGGGCGCGATGTATAGTTGGCGTGCATATAGAGCTTGGCGTCTTTATCCCAGACGTGCTTGTTGAAATCGACTACCTGACGGGCAGCGTCGTCGAAAAATGAATCTCTTTCTTTAGGATCGGAGGCATACAGACCGGCTTGGATAAGGAATGGTATGCCCATAAACATATCATCTACCCATACGGTGTATTCTTCGGGAGTTGTGCGGGTGTAGTTGCTCATACCCTCGGTGCGGATCTGTCCGTTGCGGGCATATTCGATCATGTTGGCAATGAATTTCTCATAGACCTCGCGATTTCTGAAGTCTTTCTCTTTGCGGAGCCTGTAGATTATCGGCAGCGACGGAGCAAGAGTGAAGTCGAGAAGCGTAGAGCCTATCACAAGCGAGTTGGCGGAGTTGAAATAGGCGTTGAGCTTGTTGACCTGATAATCGACAAACGGAATACCCTCCATCTGATAATCACAGAAATTTACGGCCCAAGAGTGATAGCGGTCGTCGCCGGTGAGCTCGCTCAGCTGGGCCATAGCCCAAGCGACACCGCCATTGTGATAGTTCCATTGATATGTAGTGCCCCACGGAGCCGGGTCGATCATCTGCCCGAGCACCTCGATTTTTGGGATAGTCCAAGTCACGGCACCGTAGAGGCCCTGATACATGTGCCCGAAAACAAATTCCGTCTCGGGCTGATAGGCATTGTCGATACCGGGAGCGAACGGGCCGATGACGAGCCAGTTGCTTATCCGGGCCACTTTGCTGTCGATATTCTTCACCCGGTCAAGCCCCATCGAGGGGTACTGCGGATTGACTTTATATACCTTGTCGTTCTCGCTCGGGGGCTGGATGAGCACACACCATTTGCCTTTTCCCGAGGTTTCCGATTTTATGATGATATCATTGTTGCCGGCCTGAAGAGGGAGCTCGAAAGAGAAAGGCATTTTAATGCTGCGCTCATCCTTGACGACGTCGAGATTCCTCATGCCTCGTTTCTGATATACCTGTTTGCCGTTGCACCATACCTTGCAGGCGTCGTTATGGTCAATCTCAACGGTCATGACAGTGTCGCGCTCAAAATACATATTTGTGTAGGCGTATGCCACCCCACCGTATCCGAGGCCGAAAGTGCGGCCGAAATCTATAGTGTGCAGATTGCTGAATTTGTCGGAGTGACCTTGCAAGTCGAGTTTATACGAAAAGGGAGTCTCGCGAATCAATTTATCGCCGATCTTGCACACCGTCTGTGCAGGCGTCCGTACAGTGAGATTTGCTTCGGCCTTGACTTGGTGTCCGCAGCACAATGCCGCGGCGGTAATGATTGGTATCCAGATTTTGGTATTTCGCATGAGGCTGTGTTTTAATCATTGGTTTTACAAGCGGTCGGTGAATGGCTCTCCAACCCGCTTGCAAAGTTAGCTATCAGGTAACAATCTGACGTAATGCTAAAGCCGATAAACAAGATACAAAGAAACGACAAAAAAACGACAAACACGACGCCTGTGACAAAAAAGCGCCGTGTTTGTGCTAAAATATTAAGTTTCGCAAGCGAAACTTGTTTATTGTGGGTTTATAGCGTTTAAGAAGTTTAGAAACGCCTGTAGGCGATACGGTCGAGGAACCATTGACGGTCTTCGCGGTCGATGTCTTTATCTCCGAATTGCGACAAGACTTCGGGGAGGCGGGCGTATGTGTTCTCGAACTCATCAACCACATCCGCAACCGATGAAGGGTCGTAGCCGATAGTGACAAACACAGAGCCGAGCGAGGCAAGGGTGTCGTCGAATACACGGTTGACATCGCGCTCATCTTTGAAATCGCGCATGGCTTTCACCACACGTTTCATGCGGCCGAGCGAGCCTGCAGCAAGATTCTTGCGGCCGGCAGGATATACAATCTTCACCTCCTTAGCCTGCGAGCAATCGTGGGCGGGAAGGTCGATGATGAGGCTGAGCTCTTTGGGGTCGTAGGAATAGCTTGCCTCGCGACCTGCGACAAGCACCGACTGCGGAATGTCGGAGCAGAGCACGCGGATACTGTAGTCGCGCGTGGGCTCCATGCCGGCATAGCTGCCTCGGCGGGGCGAGATGTTCACAGAAAGGGTGTCGCCGGCGAAAGCAGAGGCGAAATCAGTCCAAGCACACTCGTTCTCGTAGTTTTTGTTGTCGCCGCCATCTTCATACATTGTGAAAGCTCCGGCGTCGCCGGGATAGACGGTGAGTTCTACGGGGGCGTTGTTGTCGCGGAGATTGCGCAGGCGACCTTTATGGAAGGGAAGCACCGAGCCGGCCTTGACGTAGACGGGATATTCGTCGAGAGCGAGCTCACGCTCTATCACCTTGCCACCGTCGAGCAATTCGCCCGAATGTGCCTCATACCATTTACCTTCGGGGAGCCATACCTTGAGGGTGGCGTAGCCGTCTTTGCCGGGGGCAGTGACGGGAGCGATCATCATGCGGTCGCCGAACATATATTGGTTGCGGAACGAGTATGCCTCCTCGGCCTCGGGATAATCATAGTACATGGGGCGGCACATCGACACGGATGTATCGTGAGCCTCGCGGGCAAGGGTGTAGATATACGGCGCCATGCGGTAGCGGTTGTTGATGATGTCGGTGAGTATATCGAGAATATCCGATTTGAACACCCAAGGCTCCTTGGCGAGATTCTTGTGCTTTGACGAGTGAGTGCGCAGCACGGGGCTGTATTCGCCGAACTGCATCCAGCGCACATACATCTCGGGGTCGATATGGTCGATGGCCGAGGCACCGGCTTCTTTCTCACTTGCAAACATGTGGCCGCCGATGTCATGGCTCCAGAAGCCGTAGAGTACGTTTGAGGCGGTGCTGTTGAAATAAGGCTGGAAATCAAGCGACTCCCAAGTGACGTATGCGTCGCCGGAGAAGCCTATCTGATAGCGGTGGTTACCGAGTCCGCCCCAGCGGTGATAGAGCATAGGGCGCTTGTCGGTAAACTTATCCTGCTGAGAGAAAAATACATAGTTGATCCACCAAGTATTGCTGAGATCCTTAAGCTTGAGGTCGTTGAGATATTGCTGCCAGTCGAGCCACCAGAAGTCAACGCCTTCTTTTTCCATGGGTGTGAGCACATTGCTGAAAACGCTCTTCATGAAAGTCTTGTCGGAGCCATACCAAGGAATCTCTTTCTTTTCGGCGGGGTCGAGACCCATGTCGGCAGCAATCTGGGGATAAGCGACCTCGAAGGGCATGATACCCGAGGCGGGGTGGAGGTTGAGGGTGATCTTGAGGTCTTTCGACTGCAGATAGTTGAGGAATTTATCGGGTTGCGGGAAGAGCGCCTTGTTCCAGCTGAAACCGGTCCAAGCACCGCGTTTACCGTCGATGTAGTGCCAGTCCATATCCACCACGAGCACATCGAGCGGGATATTGTAGGCCTCCATCTTGTCGATAAGGTCGCGGAGCTCCTGATCGCTGTAGGTCCAGTAGCGGCTCCACCAATATCCGAAAGTGTAGCGCGGGGGCAGAGGCACTTTGCCGGAGAATACCGAGAAGTCGGAGAGTGCCTTGCGGTAGTCCTTACCGTAGGCCATGAAATACCAGTCCTGCGCACCGTCGGCCGAGTTGCGCTCCTTTACCCAATCCCAGTCTTCGGAGCCGTCGAATAGATATGATTCCGAGTCGTCGATGAGAGTCCATCCGTCGCGGGCGAGAATGCCGTCTTCCATCTCGATTTTCTTGTTGTCGGAAAGGGGGCCATGGTATTCGCCGATACATCCGTCGAGAGTGCGGTATGTGCCTTTGAGATTTGATTTCTGCTCTATGCCGGGCTTCCATGTGAATTGGAAAGCGCCTTTCACGCCGCTTATACTCATGTTGTCGGCAGTGAACTTGCCGCTGCCTTTGCGGTAGCGCAGTTTCACTTTGGGAGTGGTGATTTCAATCCAGTTACCGTTTTTGACCTTGTAGGGCACCTCGGGGTAGTCGCGCACAACGGCAACCTGCGACTTGTCGTTGACAAATTTACCGTCGGGGGCGTACTCCATACGAATCGAGGCGTCGGTGATTACGGTGAAGCGAACATTGTCGTCGGAATAGGCAATATTGTCAGCCGCCGAGGCGAGCATTGCGCCAAAGGCGACAGCGGCTGAGAAGAGGGCAATCAATCGTTTCATATTTTTATTGTTGGTTGTTGGTGGTTTGTGGTTAGGGGTTGAGTTTGCCGAGGGTAGAGAGGACGAGCGCTTCCATCACATCGTATCCTGCGGCGAGGGGATGTACGCCGTCGGTAGAGTACGCCTCGGGTAGCGAAGCTCCGTCGGCTGCCACCATGGCAGGATAATAGTCGATATAGGGGATATGATGTCGGCGGGCATAATCTTCGAGACGCTTGTTGAGAGCAGTGATACGCGCCGGAGCGTCTTTGACAGCAGGACGCCACCCGAAAGCCGCAGCCGGCAATACCGAGCTCATTATGGGGCGTATGCCATTCTTACGGGCGAGGTCAACCATGGCAATGATATTAGCAACTGTGAGGTCTTCATCGTAAGAGCCGTCGTTTTCGGCGCAATCATTGGTGCCGGCGTTGATAATCACATATTCGGGTCTGAGGTCGATGATATCGCGCTTAAATCGCCCGAGCATTTTTGTAGAGGTCTGCCCGCTAATGCCGCGGCCGGCAAACTTGTTGTCGGCGAAGAAGCGTGGATGTACTCTGAGCCAATTCTCGGTTATCGAATTGCCCATGAATGCGACCTTGCACCAGCGCGCGTTCTGAAAAATCTCAGGATAAGAGCGTATGAAATATGTAGGAGTGGCGCTCCAAGCGTGGCAATAGCTGTTGAGAGGATGGAAATCGTAGGGCGAGATGAAATCGTCGGCGGGGTCGTATGCCTCCCAGAAAGTGTCGGCGCCTTTGTCAACCATTCCACCCCAGTAGTCAACCAAAGCCTTGCGGGCGCGGTCAGGCATACCGCAGTCGATCAGCGACTGGATATAATAGTGGTAGAGGTAAGGGGTTCCGGGGGTGCATACATCGGGGAGGGTCTCCAGAGCCGCCAAGGCACGCCTGCCTTCTGCCTGAGTGGCTATACCACCGAGAATCATCCATATCTGCGAGGCGTATGACACCTGCGGGTCGTTGCGGCCCACGAATACACCGCGCTTCTTATCGTAGAAAGCGGAGCGGGCAGCCTTGCGCATTTTCTTTGCCAAGGCGGGGATATCGGAAATCTCATCGCGTTTTCCGAGCATGTCGGCAAGCTCGAGAGTCTGATTGAGAGCGAATAGCGCGAGGCCTTGCGCCGCCACTTCTTTCACGAGGTCTTCCTTCCAATCGAAGAATACCCACCATTCGCTGTCAAGGCGGTCGAAGTCAATCAGCCCGTCGTCGCCGGTATAGTCGCGCACAATATCGAGCTGACGTTTGGCTACGGGCCAGAGATCGGCTACGGTGGCAGTATCGCCGGTGGCCTTGAGATAGTCGCGGAGGCATGCGTTGAAGAGCAGAGAGTACTCATAGAGGAATTGCTTCTCCTGCGGGCGTGGCTTGGGCCGCTCCACGACGGTGGCGAGGAGGAAGCCGTTGTCGTCGGCGAGGCCGGCAAGCAGGTATAGACAGCGCTTGGTAAGGTCGTGGCTTTGGAATGTGCAGTTGTTGGCCATGGCCTCAAGATAAAGGTCGCCGATCCACAGACGACGGTCGCGCTTGGGTCCGTCTTCATATACAGTCTGCATACACTCGCTGAGAGTGTTGAGGCTCACCCGGTCGATATCGGCTATGACAGGGTCAACCGTTGCCGGGAGAGGTTCGGGCGAGGCGGCGGCCGACGTGGTGGCCTTGCAGGTCATGTTATGGATATTAAACTCATAGTAAGGCGAATAGGCAAGCAGCTCTATTTTCACGTATCTGAATGACAGGCGACGGTCGATGGTAATGGTATCGGGAATCTCAACCATGGTCACAATCTCATCCTGCAGCCAAGCCCGACTCAGTTTGCCGTGGTAAGGATCGAAAGGCTCAGACACCTCGCAGGGCATTTCGCCGAAAGTGAGCTTGAGGCGCACCGGGCCGTCGGCAACCTTGTCGGTGGTGCGGATACTGAAAGAGAACGTACCGGTAAGGTGCTTTCCGAAATCCACAATGGCGGTCTTTACCTCGCTGAAAGGGGCGCGGTAGAGCGAGTCAATGCTATAAGCGGGCACGGCCTTGCGGTGTTGGTAGGCTGTGCTGTCATCGACAATCTCAACGACTCCTACAGGCTCCTGTTCAGACACTGCGAGCCGGGGAGTGCTCTCATCGGCGATTGCCAGCCAGCGCTGCCGGTCGGCCTGATAGTAAACATCGGCAGCAGCCGAAAGCATGGCTGCGATGAAGACCGACAAAATCAATAATCTTTTCATAGTGCGGTATTGTTGACTGTCACTTTGGCGCTGCGGATATATCTTATCGGCTCCACACCGGCCTTGACAGGATATTTTACATTATCAAAAACAGCCGAGGCCACATTGTCGAAAATAAATACGGGACGGATGTCGCCATCTGCGGCGCATGAGAGAGTGATATTTTCAAAAGTGACATCAAGCACATTATTCACATACCACCCCCAGCACGGCAGCTCGCGGGCGTCGACGTCGGGTTGGCTTATCGGCATGTCGGCCAGAGAGCGGTCGGCGTTGCCGGCATACTCAATATCTATATCCTTGAAGGAAACATTTGCGAACTCGCCGCCTTTCCAGCTCTCGATCGACGAGGCATAGCGGTTGACACGAGTAGCCTTGAGGCGCTCCACCCGGATGTCGCGGCCGTTGTTGCCCTCGTTGAGGATAAACATCAGCGGGTTGTTGACATTATCTACGGTTATGTCGGAAATGGTGACATTGCGGACATCGCCGGGAGCCTTGCCCCAACCGCCGGGCTGAAGAAGAATTGCCGAGAGCATGTTGGTGCGTCGGAGAGCGCCCGATGTGCGGTGGGGATACTCGCCCGGGCCATGGAAACGGCAGCCCGACACGGTGAGACCGTCGCAGGGCATAATCATGCGAATACCGTTGCAAGAGGTGTTGATGTCGCAGTCAGAAATCACCATGTCGTGCCAGAAACCTCCTGCAATGGCGTCGTCGCCGGTGCGGAAAGAGCAGTTGCGTATCTGCACGTGTTCGCCGCCACGGATATGGATTCCATCCCAGCCCTGACTGATGTCAAGATTGCTGAAAACGGCATTTTCAATCTCATAGCACATCACGGCATAATTGGAGGCACATTCGATATTTATATCAGAGAGCGAGAAATTACGCGACTCTCCGATTATTATAGTGTGCGGGCCACGCATTTTCTCTTCGCCGTTGGGGTCGAAAACGTGGCTGCCGTCGATGGTACCTTCGCCTTCGATGGCGAAGTTGCTGATACCGGCGGCGAGGAGGAGCACTTTATTCCAATTGGCGTCTTTGGAGCTGTTGGCATTGTCGCCGCCTTCACCGCTGTCGTAGCGGCTGAGATCTTTGGAGGGTATAAAGGATGTATAGTCGGCGGGAGAGTCACTTCCTTTGAGCACAGCCTTCGGCGCGAGGTGCAGGGTGACATTGCTGCGCAATTGCACAGTGCCGCTGACAAAGACACCCTCGGGAACCGCGACAATGCCGCCGCCCTTGTCAGAGCAATCTTTTATGGCAGCGTTGATGGATTGAGTGTTTATGGTGCGACCGTCGCCTACAGCGCCGAAGTCTCTGATGTCGACAAGGGCCCGCGGGGCGGCTGCCGCACAGATACCGGCAAACAGAAGCAAGGTGTTGACAGCTATTCGTTTCATTTGGTTTATTATTATTTCAGGTTAGAATTATCGGCATGTGAGGCAAGCCATATCATAGAATATGAAATGCTCTCTCCGGGGGCTATAGAGCAGAACCGTCCGTGGGTCTCGAGCTCTACATAGCTTCCTGCCGGAGCGCAGTACACCTCGAGCTCGCCTTGCCCGTCCGGGACTTCCGCTGCCTCGATATCGGGATAGCAGATTATCAGGTCAACATTCTCACGGCGGTGAGCAAGCCATCCTCCGGTCGCTGAGAAGTATTGTTTCCACGCTTTCTCCTCTTTCAATACATTCTGGTCAATCCATCGGCAGCCATTGCCCTCTTCAGGGAAAAAGGTGAGGCCGGGGAGCACCCTGAGCACACTCCACGGAGCGAGAGCCATCACACTGTCGGAGACATTGGTGAGCTCATAGCGCACCGACAGAGCCTCAAGCCCGTCGACAGGGCGATATTCTTTGGTGACTTTCAAGCCGCCGGATGAAGCGGGGCTTTCGAGACGCAATACGTCGCCTGCGGTGAGAGCGCTGTATTCCACGGTGTCGAACACAGGGTTTTCGGGCCAGAAATTTGCCTGCGGAGAAATCCAGAGCGTAGAGCCATGAAAGCGGGGATTGACTTCGGGCGAGGTGAGCAGGTCGACACCGCCATAGCTCATGGCGGTCACCCTGCCGGCAAGTGCTGCGTCGACAGCGAGCACTAAGCCGCCGTTGCACAAACGGTAGATGTCGCCCTCGGCATGCCAAGGGCTTTGCCCTGACATTGCCAAGGGAATCGCAGCGAAGAGAATTACAGCCCGGAGCGCTTTCATGAGTGTTCGCTATCCATCTCAAACACCAGAGAGGCACCGCGGGCGAGGTCTTCATCGGTGATAAAGAGTTTGTCGTAAGGTTTGCCGTCGAGAGTCACGGATTTCACATATATGTTCTCGGGCGACAGATTGCGACATTCCACCGTGAATGTCTTGTCGCCTACATTCATTGCAGCGCGGGGCACCATGGGGCGACCGAGGGCATAGACTCCCGACGCCGGGTTGACGGGATAGAAGCCCATAGCGCTGAATACATACCAAGCCGACATCTGGCCGCAGTCATCGTTGCCGCACAGGCCGTCGGGGTCGGCGGTATAGAGAGTGGTCATTATATTGGCGAGCTGCTCCTGAGTCTTATGCGGCTCACCGGCATAATTGTAGAGATACGCCACGTGGTGGCTTGGCTCGTTGCCGTGGGCATACTGGCCTACAAGGCCTGTGATATCGATGGGCACATCGGCTCCCGACATTGCCGAGGTGCTGCAGAAGAGGCTGTCGAGAGCCTGCCCGAACTTCTGAGGTCCTCCGTGGAGAGCCATAAGCCCCTCTACATCGTGGGGCACAAAGAATGAGTATTGCCAAGAGTTACCCTCTACCCAGTCGCACTCGCCGTAGGAAGAGTAAGTGGGGTCGAACGGGCGGCGGAAAGAGCCGGTGGCAGAGCGGCCGTTCATGAGGCGGTAGTCGGGATCGAAATAATTGGCATATCCACCGGCGCGCTTGCTGAAATATTCGTAGTCATCATCGTAGCCGAGGGCTTTGGCCATGCGGGCAATGCACCAGTCGTCGTAGCAATATTCAAGAGCCGTCGACACCGATTTATTGTATTTATCAAAAGGAATATAGCCATACTTCTTGAGCTCGGCCACACCGAAATCATCCTGCAGGGCAGAGGTCTTCATGGCGAGGTATGCTCTCTCGGGGTCAAAGCCCTTGCAGCCCTTGAAATAGGCGTCGGTAATTACAGGCACGGCATGGTAGCCTATCATGCAGTTAGTCTCGCTTGACCACAGAGGCCATACGGGCAGGAGGCCATACTCATCATAGTGTGCGAGCATGGAGTTGACTATATCGGCGGTAGTGTCGGGAGCGATCAGAGCAAGAAGAGGATTCTGCGCACGGAAAGTATCCCACAACGACATGACTGTATAGTTTGTGAATCCGTCGGCCTTGTGGATATTCTTGTCGGCACCGCGATATGAGCCGTCGACATCGTTATAGAGGCACGGAGTGAGCAGCGAGTGATAGAGGGCGGTGTAGAAAATCGTTTTTGTAAGCGAATCGGCGTCGACGTCGATAGCGGCCAGACGCTCGCTCCATGCCCGGCGCGCTTTGCCATGCAGCTCATCGAAAGAGAGGTCTGCGGCCTCGGCCTCAAGGTTTGCCAAGGCATTTTCGACACTTACGGCCGAAATGCCTACCTTAATCTCAACGGCCTCACCGGTAGCCGTCTCATAATTGAGTATGGCCTTTATATTGTCGCCGGCGATCTTTGAAGTATCAACAATGATATCGTCGGAAATCAGATTGGCGCTCAGGAACGGGCTTGAGAGGCGCATTGCAAAAAACAACTGCTGCTCGCTCCAGTATTTTTCGCCGGGCTCACCCCAGCCTTTCGACTTGCGGCTGCCAACGACAGTGGTGCCGTCGAGAATCTCGAGCGAGGTGGCGACAACGGTATCGGTGGTATAATGATGAGAGAGGTCTATCATGATATGGGCGCGGCTGTCGGCGGGGAAAGTGTAGCGGTGCACACCGCAGCGGGGGGTAGCCGTGAGCTCGGCAAGGATATCATAATCTTTGAGGCGCACACGGTAATAACCGGGCGAGGCGAGTTCGTCGTCGTGGCTGAAACGCGAGCGGTATCCGGCGTCGGGATTATCCGAAGACCCGGGCTGCAGCCTCAGGTCGCCGGTAAAAGGCATAACAAGCACATCCATGAGGTCAGAGCGGCCTGTGCCGGAAAGGTGAGTGTGGGAAAATCCGATTATCGTGCTGTCGGAATAGTGGTAGCCCGAGCAGCGGTCCCAACCTTCGAGACCGGTATCTGGGCTGAGCTGCACCATACCCATAGGCATGGAGGCACCGGGGAAAGTGTGGCCGTGGCCACCGGTGCCGATGAACGGATTCACATAATCACAAGGGTCGGCGCCGGCCGGCTTGCTATCCGAACAGGCCGCGGCCGACATAGCCAGCAACAGCCCTATTCCAATCTTAACAAGAGATATATTCGTTTTCACAATTGCAATTATTAATGTTGTTGGTTTGTTGGCGGTGGTAAGCAATCCACACCCGGGAAACTTTTAATTATGTTTCGCAAGCGAAACTTGTTTATTTTGAGTTAACAGGTTTAAGGAGTTTAGTTATATATTGGTAAAAATAAACATTTTAAACTATATAAACTGCGCTGAAAGCGCTTTAAACCTCAAGTTTTCAAATTGCAAGGCAACTTGTGAAACTTGAACTTCTGATATTTCAATCGGGGTAGTATGTCGGCACATTGTTGTCGTGGAGGTCTTTGCCGCCACCTACTATCACAGAGCGGCGGAAGCGTCCGGGCTCGGCGGGTGTGATATTGAGCAGACAAGCGGGGTCGTCGGTGACCGGAGCAGAGAGTTCACCTTTGCCATTGCCATTGACTGCACAAACGGCATAAAGAGCTGCTCCGTCGCGGCGGCTGCTGTCGGTATATTCAGTAGCGCCACCCGAATAGATCAGTTCATAGTCGCGTCCGGGAAGTTTGCGGTAGAGGCGATAAGTATCGCAGCCGAGCACACGGCCCCAAGAGAGAGTACGGGTGTCGCAGTCGGTTGTCACCTCAAGTCCGGCAGGCGCAGCGGGTAGCTCTGAGGTGAAATATACGGGATATATCACCGACGGGGCGCTCTCCTTGTCGCGGTTTGCAGCCTTGACGCGGACATATCCTTTGCCCTCGCCATGGAGCGGCTTGAGGACAATCGTTCTTGCGCCGGAGCGCTTGATATTATCCCAAGAGCGGCCTTGGTCGGTGCTGTATTCATAGATATATGAAGAGGCCGATGGCACGGGATTGACAGCCACAGCGACAGTGCCTTTTCGGTTTTCGGTATATGCTATTTCAGGAGCCGGCATGTCGGGAAGGCCTTTGGTGATATTCCACAGGTGCGCTCCGGCGGGGAAGTCTACCGTCAGGCGTGTACCCGCGGGTTTTATATTCTGACGCACACCGTCGATATACACCGCAATTCCCTTGGGGAGATCGTTCCATTCAAATTCAACGGTAGCGGCTTCGGGGGCGAATACACGTCCGCTTATCTCGTCGTAGGCGGCAATCTTTGCGTTAATGCCAAGGCGTCCGCCGGGCACGCTGACAGCGAAGTTGCCGTCGGCTATCCTCTTGCCATGGAAGAGCGCCCACTCCTGCTTGCCGTCGGTCAAAGCGCGGGCATAGCCTGCCGTGCCGGCAAAGGAAATGCTGTCGTCGCCGAGGCGCACTGCGGTATTTACCTGAGTGTCGGTGATGAAGATATGGTCGCGCAATCCTGCGGGCGATGTCACCACACATCCGTAGGGAGCTTTTTGGGTTGTGTAGCCTTTTTTGTGGGAGACAAAGGTGAGGAAGTCGCCGGTGCCGTCGAACCACACACCCTTTGTGCGCGGGCCTGTGATGTGAATCTCATCGGGCTTTGTGTCCCAGAAAACGTAGCCGGGGCCACCTCCCTTTACATTCTGCAGGTCGGGGAAATCATCTTCAAGATGGGTGAACCAACTGAAGCGACCGGCGATATTCTGATTGAACACATCGTCGAAAATCATGAAATAGTCGTTGCCGAGGAGCATAATGCTGCGGCTCTGATATTCGGGCCACGAGTATGCGCTCTGCTCCGAGGCCGTGATACGGGCGAATTGACCGCTGCCGAGGTCGTAGAGCGGCTCGGTGAGGTCGTTGCGGCCGATAGCCTTGAAGCGTCCGTCTTTGAAGACACCGAAGCCGGTTGCGAGGTCGGTGTCGTTGAGGCGTCGGTCGCCGATGTCTTCCTTGTCGTTGTTGCTGAATGATTTGCCGTCGGCATAGAAATAAACAGTACCGCAGCCGCCGTCGCCTGTAATACCCCAGCGGTAGTTGGGGCCGTTGTCGACCTGCATAAGGTGTACCGACAATTCCTCATCCTTGTCGGCTCCGGCACGCAGCACTACGCCGCTGCCGGTGTACTTGCTGCTTCTCAGAGAGGGAGGAGTGCCGGTGTCGAGGCTGTCGACATACATGAAACTGAATGAATTTTCATCGGTGGTGAAAAATTCGGTATCCATATAGTCGGGGCGTGCGACATATCGTATATTCTCCGACAGGAGAGGATCGTAATTCTCGAGCTCCTTACCCAACAGCCAATAACCGCTCGGCGGAAGGCGGCGCACGGCATGAGCACCCAGCGGCGGCATAACGCGTACGCTGCCGCGGTCGGGCGTGGCTATGCCCCAGTAGATACGGCCTTCGTATTCGCCTTTCTCATTTTTATAGAAATCAGCCGATTCGCCTGCGAACGGAGCAGAGAGAGAGTTCATCACATAGTCGGCAAGGCGCGCCATCTTGGGCGAGGCCAGGCGGTTTTTACCGTCGTAATAGCGCTCGGCCAGATAGTTGGCACGGAGCATAGGGCGCATAGCTGCCCATATATAGGTGCTGAGGTTTTCGGTCCAACGTCCGCCACGCGAGTCCCACGCTTTCACATCGGGGCGTACATGATACTGCATGTTGAGGTCGATATGCTTTTCAAAGACATCAGCCCAACGGGCGGCCTCGGGATGGTCGGGGAAAAGATATGCCGCGAAAGCGGGCACCGACTTGACATCGGCGAGGAAATTGGGATGTCCGCCGAGCATGTGGCGCATGGGCATGTATTCCTCCCCTGCAGCCACGTATGCATGGACGAGGAACATGGCCGTGAGGCGGCGCCGCAGCTCATCAGACATCTGCGGGCGGAGCACACTCATCAGCCCGGTGTAGTCTTCATAGAAGAGGCGCGAGGATGTAGGGCCGTAGCCGCTGTCCTGACATGTGCCGCTGCACGGGAGCTCGTTGGAGAAGCGTCCGTAGAAGAATTGCTGCTCAAACTCGGCGGGGGTCACATTGTGGCGGTTGTCAAAAACATTCTTCGCCACAGTGAGACTGTCGGGGTATTCGAGCTGCCAGTTTTTCACGTCGTCAAGACAGATGGTGCTGTATCTGTTCTGGAGGAATGTATTATATGACTGCGGCCCCATGACAGCCTGATACCGGGCTCCGGAGGGAGCTGTGTGGGGTACGGAGAGTTCTTCAAGTTTTTCAATATGGTCGATGTCGAGATTATGGGGATAGAAGCTTATAGCCGATGTGCGGGTGCCGTCGACGAGCGGATAAGCCCAACGCAGACGGCCGTCGCGGCAATACATCTTTATACTCAATGTGTGGGGATCTACCCAGATTGGATACTGCCGGTTGTCCCAGCCGTCGATACCGCGCACGAAGAGGCCTATGGAGCGGTCGGCGGCGGGATCCCAGAACACTGCCGACGTGACATTGTCTTCAGCAGGCCAGTTGCCGTAGATACCCACATCGAAGGGCACGCGGCCTGTGGTGTCGGTGCTCGCAATAATGCCGTGGTGTGAATTGAGGGTAGCTTTGTCGGCCTCTTCCCAGTCGTAAAGGTCGAAGCCTTTTGCACCTGCCTTGGGGGCACCGTAAGGGTGGTTGGGTGCCTGACGGTGTGTCGGGTTGAAGCCGGTCCAGTCGATTGTCCACTGCCGTGAGCCGTCAGAGCCGAAGCCATCCATGGTCTCGGAGAGCTCTACGAAGTCGTATCCGTCGATACATCTAACCACCGATTTATATACCGACTTATCGGGCATGGCATACACCAGCTCGAACTCAGCGAAAAGAGGGCCGTCGGCTGTCATAGTGGTAGAGAGCACGATATCGCCTTTGCCGGAAGTCAATGACGATTTACCATACCATTTACCCGAGCCGTCGGAAACAGAGTATACCGGGCCGGGTACCTCTCGCCCGGACGCCGAGGCCGGAATCTTTACAGAAAATTTGCTTGTGGAGACCTCATAAAAACCGTCGGAGAGCTTTACCGGAATTTTAGCGGCAGAAGAGGCTGCCGGCATAAAGCCGAACTCCCTACGTGCGCCCGATGGCAAGTCGGTCTTGATATATAAATGCCTCGCGCCATCATGGCTGTAGACCTGAAACGGTACGATTGTGCCGTCGGCTTTATCGACAAGGCGCAGATTGGCGGAATCAATATCGGTATCTGCCGGGATATCATATTCGAGCAATGTAGCCGGCCACCAATACAAGGGGTGTGAAAGCTTATCCTCGAGCACCACCCCGGCACCATGCCGATTGATATCAACAACGGGATTAGCGCCCCGGGCACAGGCCGACAACACTGCAAGCAATAAAAAAATACTGATGACTGATCTCATGTTTCTATATTTAAGGCATTATATTTTGCTGCGGCAAAGATAGGCATTATATATAACAGGTATCCAACTAAAACACGAATAAATTAGCGACAAAAAGGCTCGAAACAATACTCTGAGGGCAATCCAAGCCGAAAAACAGCTTTTAATCGGAGAAAACGGGCAAATTTGGCATAAAGGTGAAATTTTTGAATTTTGCCATATCACAGAAATTCTTTAAATTTGCATTGCATCTATTTTTTGAAATCAGTTTTTTTAAACCAGTATACCATGAGCACACTTCCCAATCAAGGGTATGTAAAGGAAATAATCAAGGAATATAACGAACGGTTGCAGTCGTGGGGTCACTCAGACACATGGAATCTCACCCAGTTCAAGACACTGGCGAACATGTTGAATGAAGCGACCAATATCAACATCAATGCCGCCACCCTCAAGCGTTTTTTCCAGCAGCATACCGGCAATCCGCAGATGGCCACCAAGGAAGCTCTTTGTATATATTTAGGATATAAAGGCTATACTGATTTTGTGATGCGCAAGGAGGCCGAAATGCAGAAGCGTGCGGCGGCTGAGCCCGACAGCACAGCGGCTGCCGAGCCCGACGACATCGCCGACGAGAGCCCTGAGGCAGAAGAAACCGAGGAGCCGGCCGCAGCAGCCGCACAGGCGGAAGCAAAGCCCGAGATAAAAGCGGCTCCGGAAGCCCCGAAGCCGGCGGCGACAGGCGAGGATATCACTCCGGTGCAGGAATATATACGCCATCATCAGAGATCGAGGAAATATCTTGCAGTGCTCGTTTTTGCTACATTGATAGTGCTTGGAATAATTGCCTACCGCTATTGGCTTAAAGATGTCTACATCGACTATCTGCTGTCGAAGATAGAATTTTCGGTGTCGCCCGAAAGCGGGAATTCGCCCCTTACAGTGTCGTTTTCCTACGATATCCCTCAGAAGTTGATGAAAGACATCACCATCGGCTATGTAGAGGCCAACGGCGATGTCACCGAACGCAAACTGCCCGAAAACATGCACTCTGTCAACACCACGTTTATCTACGAGGGCGAGGGCTTCGCATACCTTAAATATAAGGATGAGGAGATACGGCGTCTGGCTGTGAACAGCCATAAACCCGGATGGTCGGTGTCGGTGCGCGATGAGCGGCGCAATTTCTACAAGACCTACACCATCGACGAGGTTGTCAGACCCGGAGAAGGCTATATAAGCCTGCCCTTCGACAGTATACCTGAGGAAGCGCGCACCAATCACATGTTTGTGACATATACCTACTTCAAGGAAAATCTTATCGACGGCGACAACTTCATCATCGAGGCCAATGTGCGCAATTCCGCCGAAGAGCATGCCATACCTTGCAGCGATATTATAATGTATATAGGCTCTGACGCCGCCACCCATGGTTTCGCAATGAACGAGCAAGGCAACGCTTTCATAAAATTCATCAGCAGTGAAAACGAGATGAAGGGCGACACCCACTCTTTTGACCTCGCCAATTTCTCGGCCACGCCTTGGCAGGTGATGAAAATTGTGGTGGAAAACGGCCAGTCGAAATTCTATATCGACAACAAGCTCATCCACGAAATGGAGTATGAGCAGCCTGTAGGGCCTGTAGACCAGCTCATATTCCGCTTCAAAGGCTGCGGCGCCGTAGATTGGGTGCGTCTATCCAAATCTGACGGCACGGTAGTGTTTGAAGAGACTTTCGGTCAGGAATAAATATTGGCGTTCGGCGAACGCTACAATACCCACGAGAGGCGGACGCGCGAAGACGCGTCCATGCTGAGTATCAGCGGGTTGGCAGTTTTGATTCAGTTGCGAGGCTGATACTTTGTAATTATTTTTAAGTGGGGGTGAAAAAATTTATTAAGGGAATGTTGGTTTATTGGGAAAAAGTTTTATCTTTGCTGCCGAAAAACAATTCTAAATTCAAGTTTTTCAAATTGCCTTGCAACTTGAAATCTTGATGTTTATGGCGCTTTCAGCGCAGTTTATGTAGTTTAAAAAAGTTTAGATTTACCAATATGTGTAGCTAAACTCCCTGACCGCGTTAAACTCATAATAAACAAGTTTCGCTTGCGAAACTTAATTTATCACCTTAAATACCTTTACCACAATGATTATCGGCATTCCAAAAGAAATCAAAAACAACGAGAACCGCGTCGGCATGACGCCCTCGGGTGTGAAAGAACTGGTAAGACACGGCCATACCGTGTATGTGCAGCACACAGCCGGCGAAGGAAGCGGCTTCTCCGATGAGGCCTACGTCAAGGCCGGCGCCACCATCTTGCCCGGCATTGCCGATGTCTATGGGGCAGCCGAGATGATTATCAAGGTCAAGGAGCCTATCGAGCCTGAATATGCGCTTGTGCGCCCGGGTCAGGTGCTGTTCACCTACTTCCATTTCGCCTGCGACCGCGCACTCACCGACGCCATGCTTGCCTCGGGGGCTACCTGCATTGCCTACGAGACTGTCACTGACCGCAGCGGCCATCTGCCCCTGCTCATACCTATGAGCGAGGTTGCCGGCCGCATGAGTGTGCAGGAGGGCGCGCGCTTCCTTGAGAAGCCTCAGGGCGGCAAGGGTATTCTCTTGGGCGGCATCCCGGGCGTGAAGCCGGCCAAGGTGCTCATTCTCGGCGGCGGCGTGGTAGGCCGCAACGCTGCCCTCATGGCTGCCGGCCTCGGAGCCGATGTCACCATCACCGATATTTCGCTGCCTACGCTGCGCCACCTTTCGGAGGTTATGCCGGCGAATGTGAAGACGCTGTTCTCCTCACGCCACAATATAGAGCAGGAGCTGCCGGCGGTAGACCTCGTGATAGGCTCGGTGCTTATCCCCGGCGCCAAGGCTCCTCATCTTATCACACGCGACATGTTGGCGCTCATGCGTCCGGGCACGGTGCTCGTCGACGTCGCCATCGACCAAGGCGGCTGCTTCGAGACCTCGCATGCCACCACTCACTCCGACCCCATATATACGGTTGACGGCATTGTGCACTATGCCGTGGCCAACATCCCCGGCGCTGTGCCCTTTACCTCTACACTCGGCCTCACCAACGCCACCCTTCCCTACGCGCTCCGCCTTGCCGACAAGGGCTGGCGACGCGCATGTGCCGACGACCCCGGGCTTGCCGAGGGCGTCAACATCACCGACGGCAAGGTCACCTATCCCGGCGTGGCCGAGGCTTTCGGAATGACATGCTTTAAGATTGATTTTTAAGTTTAAGGTTGGTGGTTGGTGGGGTTTGGTTGGTGGTGTGTGGTTGGTGGGCAGCGAGTTAGTTTTTGATGTATCAGCAGTAATTCGCTGCCCACAAACCACCAACTACCAACCATTGCCTACCAACCACTGCCCACAAACCACCAACTACCAACCATTGCCTACCAACCACTGCCTACCAACCACCAACAACAAATATGTTAAAAATCGGCTTTCAGGGGCCGATTTTTTAATTTTCTATTGCCCGAAATGACAAAAAGCTATAACTTTGTATTATAAAAATCGTCACTTCCGCAGCACAGAGAGTATTGCAAGGACGACAGCAGCCCCGGTGGAGCACCCTCGCAGGTGCCTGACGATGGAATAGCCTGATCGGCAATGGGCGCTGTCAATCAAGAGCTTGCGACACTCGGCGCGGAGCCGCTGCCAGACAGTCATCGACGGGTAGGAGTTCTTCCACCCCGGGATTATCTTTTTTGTATAACGCCAAGCTTTCAGTAATCGCGACCTAAGTCGAAAAGCAGGCAGACATGGCAGGCAGACCTTTGATTGCTCAATATCGATTTGAGCAATACCTAATGCTTATGCCATGATACAAAAAATCCCGTCACACTCTCCCCTCTTCAGCTTTTCGACTTTCATTGCACTATCGATTGCCGGCGTTGTAACTGACGCACCGACAAACCAATCAACAGATACACTACGCAATGAAAAGACTTATCAAATCTATCCTTACCATAGCGGCCATCGCGGCCATATCACTCAGCGCCACAGCGCGGACTTCCTACCGCGGATTTGTGGACATCGACCCCACAATTGCCATATCATACAGTTCGGTCAACCCTTCCGAATGTACCCTCTACGACAAGCCCGCAGACTTCAACGTCATGTTCACCACAACCCACGGCGTTCAGCTCAACCGCCACTTCTTCATAGGAGCCGGTGCAGGATTCATTTTAGGTACATCAGATGGAAAAGCTCGCAGAATCAACCCCTCACAACCGGATTCTGAGACAGCTACAGAACTCAACCTCTACGTTCCGGCTTTTGTCGCCGCCCGTTGGGACTGGAACATTGCAGCAAAAGTATCACCCTTCGTTTCATGCAAACTCGGCTATAGCCTCGGCGTAGCTGAGAATGGCTCTTATAATGTGGTTGGACCGGACGGCTACGGGGTAGGCGCATTAGAGGCCAATTCCGGATTTTTCTATCAGCCCACTGTAGGTGTACGTTTCCGTCTACACCACCATGTAGGACTTAATCTTGGTCTTACCTTATATCCGTCATATTACAAAACCGATGTTGACGACGGCGGACAATACGGCAAAGGTTTCTCCGCCACCTACTCACGTCTGAACTTCGGCCTCAACCTCGGCATAGATTTCTAAAGACCTTAAGGCACGAAGCCAAACAAGCACCTATTGATGAAGAAACTGTTAACTCTTATTCTTTTTACCCTCTCCACCGTCGCGGCTTTCGCCGGCAAGGATGTGGTGATTGACGGCGTGCGATTCTCACTGATGGGCAACAACACCATCAAGTGCTCGGCCGCCGACAAGAAAGGGCTCGTAGATGTCGTCATCCCGGCAAAAATCGAAATCGAGGGCCTGCCATATCTCGTAGTCGAAATCGACAAAGAGGGCTTCAAGGGCTGCAAGAACCTGCGCTCGGTGGTGGTGCCGAATACACTTAAGACTATCCGCGAGTGCGCTTTCTGGAATTGCCCGGCACTGGAGAGCGTGGTATTGCCGGATGAGTGCGAGGTGGAGATATCGAAGGGCAGCTACGGCTACGACCGCTTCGGCGTGTTCCATGAGTGCAAGGCGCTCAAACGCATGCGCGGCACCACCAAGATGTATCCCGACTACTTCACCCTGACCGCGCTCTACGACTGCAAGGAAGTGCCGGCCTACGATATCATCCGCAGCCTCGACGACGCCAAACGCCGCGCGGCGACAGTCAACACCAATTTCGCCGACTTCGCGACAGCCCGCGTGAAGAAGCCGGTAGAAGACTGGCAGCGCCGCAAGGTCTACGAGACCATGGCCCAGTGGGAGGCGCGCGTCACCGAGGCCAACCGCACCAAGATGATTGACGAGGCGATAGCCGAATCGCGTGCTGAATTTATCAAGACTTTCGCCCCAATGGCTGTCAAAGGCGTGATAGAGGAGTATAACGCCGACTATGGCTTCTACTCGATCTATCTCGGCGAATTCGGCACGGTGTATGCCTCAGTGCCTGCCGGCGAGGCCAAAGACTTCGCCGAGCGCTGGAAAGAGGTGGTGATAAAGCCTGAATTCGGTATTCTCGACAATGCCTTGGGCATACTGTCGTGCAGCTTCGAGCTTGGCGACAAGGTGTATAAGTCGCCTTCGTCGTATACCGACGATGATTTCAGCCCCATCGCCATGACTGTGACCCCGCTCTCGGCAGTGCGCGAGTATGAGCTCGCCGCAGCCCGCCGCAGCGAGGCCAAGGAAGAGAAGCGCAGCTACGAGACGGATATCATCGATATCGACATACCGGGCGCCGAGAGCGACAACCCGCGCACATTTGCCGTGATTATCGGCAACGAGAACTATCAGCGTGTGGCCCATGTAGACTATGCGATGAACGACGCCCGCATATTCGCCAAATATTGCGAGCGCACCCTCGGCATACCCGAAAGCAACATCCGCACCTACTACGACGCCACCTTCGGCGACATCCTCGCCGCCATGGACGACGTCAAGAATATCGCGGACGCATTCAACGGCGACATTGACATAATCTTCTACTACGCCGGGCACGGCATGCCCGACGAAAGCAACCGTAACGCCTTCCTCATACCAATCGACGCCACCGGCACCCAGCCCGAAGCCTGCTATCCGCTGAGCCGTCTCTACGGCCAGCTCAGCGAGCTGAAGGCCAAGTCGGTAGTGGCGTTTATCGACGCATGCTTCAGCGGCTCGCTCCGCGGTGATGGCATGCTCGCAAGCGCACGCGGCATAAAAATCAAACCGCGTGAAATACCTGCCAAGGGCAACTTGGTGGTACTCTCGGCCGCCTCCGGCGACCAGACGGCTTTCCCCTACCATGAAAAGGGGCACGGCCTTTTCTCCTACTATCTGATCAAGAAAATCAACGAATCGAAAGGAGAGGCCACTCTTGGCGAAATCGCCGACTATGTGTCGTCGGAGGTAGCCAAGCAGGCGGTAGTCGTCAACCAAAAGCCGCAGACACCGGGCGTGAAAGCCTCGCTCGACCTCGGCACAGCATGGCGCGAGCTCAGACTCCGCCCGTAAGAAGTATATTGTAAGCAAGCAGGAGGCTATGCCACTTCAATTTGGCATGGCCTCCTGTTGTGCGTGTATGCCCCGAACGGGCTACGCCCGTTCCCTCGACGAAAGATGACAAACCGACATATTATTTTTGTGAAAAATAATTTTTGCAGAAAATAATTTATTATTATTTTTGCAGAAAATAATTTTTGTAAAAAATAATCTATGGAATTTCTTGACCGCAAAGAAGAGATAGCCGAGTTGCGACGTGTACTCGACAGTGACACGTCGCCAAAATTTGTCGTTGTCTTCGGTCGTCGCCGATTAGGTAAATCTACCCTTATCAAGCGGGTATTAGGGCGCGAGGATATCTACTATATGGCCGGCGATCTGGTAGACAAGGTGCAGCTTGAAATGCTGCAGGAAGTGCTTGCTCAAAAATTCCCTGAAATAGGCCTGGCAGATTTCGCAGGATGGGAGGAACTCCTGCTGATGGTAAACCGGCTGACAGAAAAGCAATTCACCCTTTGCCTCGATGAATTTCCATACATGGTGAAACACTCACCGGAATTGCCGTCGGTGATCCAACGCCTCATCGACAGCAAGACACTTAAATACAATCTTGTGATATGCGGCAGCTCCCAGCGGATGATGCAAGATATGATTCTCAGCCAAACAGAGCCTCTCTACGGGCGCGCCTCGGCCATCATAGACGTGCGGCCCATACCACTGCCTTACCTACAGGAAGGTCTTCATCTTGACCCTATATCTACGATAGAAGAATATAGCGTATGGGGCGGTGTGCCAAGGTATTGGGAGCTCCGCGAAGAATACGGCACACTGTCAGAGGCCTTCAGAGGCATGCTATTAGGCCCGGTTACAGTGCTTTACGATGAGCCTAAGAAACTTTTTCTTGACGATATGACAGCCACCGTGCAATCAGAGTCGCTTATGGCTGTGATAGCCGGGGGAGCAAACCGCCTGTCGGAGATAGCAGCCCGTATGGGCCGCGAAGCCACATCGCTCTCGGCACCGCTCGACAGACTGATTCAGATGAGCTATATACGCCGCGAGATTCCTTTTGGCGAAAGCCCTAAAAAATCAAAGAAGGGAGTATACCGTATCAACGACCCGATGATGGATTTCTATTACACATTCATAATGCCCAATATGTCGGCACTCGCCCGCGGCAGGAAAAATCTTGTGATGGAGATTATCGACTCATCGATGAATGAATATGTGGCCGGCCATTGGGAGAATCTTTGCCGCGAGGCGGTGAGTGGCAACCGACTCTTCGGCCACCGCTGGGGCGAGGCCTCAAGGTGGTGGGGAACAGTGGCCGACAAAGAAAAAGGGACATTCAGAGAGATGGAATTTGACGTGATGGCCGAGTCGACCGACGGAAAAGCCCTGCTCATAGGTGAATGTAAATGGACAAATCCGGAGATAGCCGGTGAACTATACCGCAAACTTCAAGACAAGATATCGCTGCTTCCGGCTGCTTGGGGTAAAGAAATAGTGGTTGTGCTGTTCTTGAAAAACGAGCCCAAAGACAAAGCCGGAGATATCAACATACTCTATCCTCAGGATGTGATAGAGATGATGTATGGAGATTAAGAGCTTGTTTAAAAAAGAAACTTAAACAAGCTCTAAATTTGGCTCTTTCGAATTTTGTGCGTAACTTTGTGGAGTTATAACCCAATCACGTGATATGAAATATCTTCTTTATGCAGCTTGCGCGGTAGCTCTGGCCGGAGCCTGCACGAGCAACACGCACAAAAACCCGTTCCTTTCGGCGTATACCACGCCCTACGAGATACCTCCGTTCGACAGTATCTCCTACAGTGACTATCTGCCCGCCCTCGAAGCCGGCATTGAGCAGAAAAAGGCTCAGATCGATTCTATCGTAAGCAATCCTGAGCCTGCCACTTTCGAAAACACCATCATGCCCCTTGAGCGCTCGGGAGAGATTCTCGACCGCGTGGCAACCGTATTCTTCGCTCTCGATGAGTCGAACTCTTCGCCTGAGATGGTAGAGATCGCCGAGACTTTCTATCCCAAATATTCGCAGTTCGGCGACGAGATGACGATGAACGACGCTCTCTTCCAGCGTATCAAGACCGTATATGACAACCGCGAGGGCCTCGACCCCGACCAGCGCCGTGCCGTAGAGTCTTACTACAAAAACTTCGTGCGCAACGGTGCCCTCCTTGAAGCCGACAAGAAAGAAGAGCTCAAGGCTGTCAACACCGACCTCGCCAACCTCTACCTCACCTTCAATAAGAATCTTCTCAACGCCACCAACGCTTTCGAAATCGTGGTTGAGGACTCGGCACGTCTTGCCGGCCTTCCCCAGTCGAGCATAGCACAGGCTGCCGACGAGGCCAAGAGCCGCGGCATGGAGGGCAAGTGGGTGTTCACGCTCCACGCACCGAGCCGTCTGCCCCTGCTGCAGTTCGCCGACGACCGCGACCTGCGCCAGCAGATGTATGAGGGCTACACAAACCTCGCATTCGACGGCGAATACAGCAACCAGCCTGTAATCAACAAGATACTTCAGGCCCGCACCCGCAAGGCCGCTCTATTGGGCTTCAAGGACTATGGCTCGTATATGACCGACAATGTCATGGCCAAGACCGTAGACAATGCAGAAGACCTGCTGATGAAAATATGGGAGCCTGCAGTAGCCCGCGTGCACGAGGAAGTGGCTGAAATGCAGAGCTATGCCAACAACCACGGCGACAATATCACCATCGCTCCGTGGGATTACTACTACTACGCCGAGAAAGTGCGCAAGGAAAAATATGACCTCGACGAGAATGAGGTGCGCCAGTATTTCGCCCTCGACTCGGTGCGCAACGGTATTTTCTCTATGGCAGAGCGTCTCTACGGCGTTAAGTTCACCGAAATGCCCGACGCCCCCAAATATTACCCCGAGGTTAATGTTTATGACGTCACCGACGCCAACACCGGCGAGCACATCGCAGTGTTCATGACCGACTACTATCCCCGCGCCTCGAAGCGTCAGGGTGCATGGATGAGCGAATTCAAAGGCTCATGGGAGAAAGAAGACGGCACATCGTCGCGCCCGATTATCTACAACGTGGGCAACTTCTCGCGCCCCAGCGGCGACACCCCCGCCCTGCTCACCATCGATGAGGTTGAGACAATGTTCCACGAGTTCGGCCACGGCCTCCACGGCATGCTCAGCAAGGCACGCCTCAAAAGCCAGGCCGGCACCAATGTAGACCGCGACTTCGTAGAACTTCCCTCGCAGATCCATGAGCACTGGGCATTCGAGCCCGAAATGCTCCGCAGCTATGCCCACCGCTGGGACAACGGCGACACCATCCCCGACGCACTTATCGCCAAAATCGAGGCAGCAGCCACCCACAACCAAGGTTTCACCACCTCAGAGCTTGTAGGCGCCGCACTCCTTGACCTCCAGTACGGCAAGCTCAACACCACCGAAGACATCGACATCGCCGCATTCGAGCAGCAGGTAAGCGAGGCACTCGGCATGCCGGCAGAGCTCACCTACCGCTACCGCTCGCCCTACTTCAAACACATCTTCGGCAGCGACGGCTATGCCTCGGGCTACTACACCTACCTCTGGGCAGAGGTGCTTGACTCCGACGGCTTCGAGCTCTTCAAAGAGAAAGGTATCTTCGACCCCGAGACAGCACAGAAATTCAAAGAGAACGTGCTTGAGAAAGGCGGCTCTGTAGACCCCATGGAGCTTTATGTGAACTTCCGCGGCCACGAGCCATCGGTCGACGCCCTGCTTCGCAACCGCGGCCTCGCACCCAAAGCAAAAGTCAACCTCAACAACAAATCAGGTAAATAATATTTGTCAGCGGTCTTTAACGGATTAAAGGCCGCTGATATTCAACTGTTTGAGATATTTAAATCATCTATATGTATAGAAGCAATACATGCGGCGAACTCCGCCTTAGCGACCAAGGCAAAGAAGTTACCTTGGCCGGCTGGGTGCAGCGCGCCCGCAAAATGGGAGGTATGACCTTCGTAGACCTCCGCGACCGCTACGGCATTACACAGGTTGTATTTGACAACGACCACAATGCCGCCCTCACCGAGGCCGCCAACCGCCTCGGCCGTGAATTTGTAGTACAGGTAAAAGGCACGGTTGCCGAGCGCACCGCCAAGAACCCGCAGCTTCCTACCGGCGACATCGAGATTATCGCCAACGAGCTCACCATCCTCAACCCCAGCGAAGTGCCGCCTTTCACCATCGAAGACGACAGCAACGGCGGCGACGACCTGCGCATGCGCTACCGCTATCTCGACATCCGCCGCACACCTGTGCGCCGCAACCTTGAGCTGCGCCATCAGATGACCATGGAGGTACGCCGCTACCTCGACAGCAAGGGCTTCCTCGAAATCGAGACTCCCATGCTGGTGGGCTCCACCCCCGAGGGCGCCCGCGACTTCGTAGTGCCCTCGCGCATGAATCCCGGCCAGTTCTACGCCCTTCCCCAGTCGCCCCAGACACTCAAGCAGCTGCTTATGGTGAGCGGTATCGACCGCTACTTCCAGATTGTGAAGTGCTTCCGCGACGAAGACCTCCGCGCCGACCGCCAGCCCGAGTTCACCCAGATCGACTGCGAGATGAGCTTCGTAGAGCAAAACGACATCATCGAGCTCTTCGAGGGCATGGCCAAACATCTCTTCAAAGTTATCCGCGGCGTAGAGCTCACAGAGCCTTTCCAGCGCATGCCTTGGGCCGACGCCATGAAATATTACGGCAGCGACAAGCCCGACCTTCGCTTCGGCATGAAGTTTGTAGAGCTTATGGACGTGCTTAAAGGCCACGGCTTCAGTGTATTCGACAATGCCGCATATATCGGCGGTATCTGCGCTACCGGCGCGGCCCACTACACCCGCAAGCAGCTCGACGCCCTCACCGAATATGTTAAGCGTCCCCAGATCGGCGCCAAAGGCATGGTATATGCCCGCGTGGAAGAAAACGGCAATGTGAAATCGAGCGTCGACAAATTCTACAGCCAAGAAACCCTGCAGGAAATGGCCAAGGCCATGGACGCCAAACCCGGCGACCTTATCCTGATTCTCAGCGGCGACGACGTGATGAAGACCCGCAAACAGCTCTGCGAGCTGCGCCTCGAGATGGGTCGTCAGCTCGGCCTGCGCGACAAGGATAAATTCGCCTGCCTGTGGGTGGTTGACTTCCCCATGTTCGAGTGGAGCGAGGAAGAGCAGCGCCTGATGGCCATGCACCATCCCTTCACCCATCCCAAGGATGAGGATATCCCCATGCTCGACACCGACCCTGCGGCAGTGCGCGCCGACGCCTACGATATGGTAATCAACGGTGTGGAAGTAGGCGGTGGCTCTATCCGTATCCACGACAGCGAGCTTCAGGCCAAGATGTTCGAGATTCTCGGTTTCACCCCCGAGAAGGCACAGGAGCAGTTCGGCTTCCTGATGAACGCCTTCAAATACGGCGCTCCCCCTCACGGCGGCCTCGCCTACGGTCTTGACCGCTGGGTGAGCCTCTTTGCAGGTCTCGACAGTATCCGCGACTGTATCGCATTCCCCAAGAACACTTCGGGCCGCGATGTAATGCTCGACGCCCCCGCCTGCCTCGACCAGAAGCAGCTCGACGAGCTCTGCCTCGCCCTTACCGAACCTAAAAAGAAATGAAACTAAGCGCGATACTTGAAGTCCTCGACAGCTTCGCCCCGCTTGCCATACAGGAGAAGTGGGACAACAGCGGGCTGCAGATCGGCCTGCCCGACGGCAACGGCGAGGTGACAGGCGTGATGATATGCCTCGACACCACCGAAGCCATCGTGGCAGAGGCCATCGAGCGCGGCTGCAACCTCATCGTAAGCCATCATCCGCTGATATTCAAGGGCTTCAAACATCTCACCGGCTCTACGCCGCAGGAGTGTGCCGCAGCTGCCGCCATCCGTGGCGGCGTGGCGGTATACTCCTCGCATACCAGCCTCGACTCCACCATCGGCGGCATTTCATACGCCATGGCGGAGAAACTTGCCGCCACGGTGCAAGGAGTGGTGTCGGCAGCCGATGTAGAATACTTCTCGGTGCGGGTGATATGCCCGCGGCGTGTGTCGGCCGACGTGCGCCTCGTGCTTCTCGACCAAGAAGACTCATGCACCTACGCCGACATCGAAGGCGAGAGCATGGCCGACAAGGCATTTGACCCCGCCAAGGGCATAGACCTGCGCCACGAACCGCTCACAGCGGTAGAGGTGGAGGTCGACAGCCTCAGACTCGGCAAGGTGCTCCGCTCGCTCGCCGGCATGCCCGATTATGAGTCGATGAGCGTCAGCACCACCCTGCTTCGCGCCCGCAGCACCGACTACGGCCTCGGCGTCTATGCCACACTGCCGGGCGAGGGCATGAGCGGCGCAGAGTTTATTGAGGCTCTCCGCAAGGCTTTCGGCACACCGGTGATAAAAGCCTCTGCGGCCTACGAGCCCGGCATGAAGATCCGCCGTGTAGCCCTCTGCGGAGGTTCGGCACCCGATTTCATCGCCCGCGCGGCGGCTGCGGGAGCCGACGCCTACGTCACCGCCGACGTACGCTATCACGACTTTGCAAATGCCGCCGACATGGCAATGGCCGTATTCGACGTAGGGCATTTTGAGAGTGAATATTGCGCAAAAGACATTTTTTATCACGTAATTACAAAAAAATTCGCTAACTTTGCAGTCTATAAATCGGAAAAAGAAACAAATCCGGTAAAGTACCTGTAATCATCTATGGCAACAGATAAGAAACCCGAAGCTCCGCGCCCAGTAGAAGAGCGCCTCAAGACCCTGTTTGAGCTCCAGACTATCCTTACCGAAATCGACCGCATACGCAATGTGCGCGGCGAGCTCCCCAAGGAAGTGCAGGATCTCGAAAACACCATCACAGGCCTCCACTCGCGTATCACCCGCTTTGAAGACGAAATCGAAGGTCTCAAGGCAAAGCGCGTCGCCGAGCTCAACAAGATAGAAAACAAGAAACTGCTCATTGCCCGCTACCGCCAGCAGCTCGACAATGTGCGCAACAACCATGAGTTCGACAATCTCAACAAGGAAATCGAATACGAGAACCTCGAGATCGAACTTGGCGAGAAGACCGTAGGCGAAATAGAGCGCTCTATCGACAACCGTCTTGCCGACATCGAGAACACCAATCAGGAGATTGCCGACCAGACCCATATCCTCAACGAGAAAAAAGACGACCTCGACAACATCGTGAGCGAGACCCGCTCGGAAGAGGAAAATCTCATCGCCCGCTCCAAGACCCTCGAGCCCCTCGTTGACGAGCGCACACTCACAGCCTTCAAGCGTATCCGCAAGAACGCCCGCAACGGCCTCGGCATCGTAGTGGTAGACCGCAACGCCTGCGGCGGCTGCTTCAACCGTATCCCGCCCCAAAAGCAGATTGATATCCGCACCCACAAGAAAGTGATTGTGTGCGAATATTGCGGCCGTATCATGATTGACCCCGAACTTGCCGCCGACGCCCGCGCACAACTGCCAAAGTAAGCAGGCTCAGGGAGTCCGGACGCAAAATAACCCTAACCGGGTACACCAAAGCATTCCGCAGGTGTACCCGGTTTGTTATATATAAAGACAACTATAATGCATAGCAGCGATAACGGCGGAAGACGGCGTAGATGTTCGCTGCTATATGTATTAAAGAGATGAAATATAACGCGCTGCGTAGCTGCGCGACATACAAAACAAGTCGCGCAGCTACGCAG
>OFFB01000163.1_pt1 | contig 73214 bp, 75 predicted proteins | sample 1521281 | NCBI WGS metagenome assembly OFFB01 (sample SAMEA3504109, study PRJEB24116) | mouse gut metagenome | biome: mouse gut; feature: mouse-associated habitat; material: faeces | place: Denmark | collected 2011
GGCGGGAAGGGTTATATTTGCGATTATAGTACACAATGTGCCATGAAATTATGATAACCTTAAATTTGAATTAGTTATGCGTGTGCGATTAGTGGCGGTTTTGTTGGTGGCGGTGGTCTCAGGTTACTGTGGTGCCGGGGCTGCCGTGAAAGATAATGTGGTGATAGAGAGTATGACTGATGTGTACCGCTTGCTTCCGACGAAGGATGGCAACGCGGTGGAGAAGGTGCAGCATGAGTCGCAGATGGTGTTCAGAGCCAATCGCGTCGCTGATACGGGACAGGCGTTGGCGTACTATAGTGATGATGTGAAGATAGATAAGGCTTCGGGCGGCAGCGTGGTGTACGGACAGTTTATGGGGGAGGATATATTTTTCTCGGATTCGAGGGGGTGTCTGATCTCGGTGCCCTTGAAGGGTGCGGGCGCCCGTGGTAAGGCATCGTACAAGAGGACGTTTACCAAGCCGGAGTTTTTCTGCAAGGTGCTTCTGGCTGAGCCATACGAGGTGGAACGTGCCGAAATCACGTTTGAGATACCGGCGGGACTGGAGTCGCGTTACAGGATAAAGGAACTGAACATACCTGCGGAGATGATGCAGGTGAGTGAGGAGCGCAAGGGTAATGTGGTGCGTAAGACGTATGTGTTCAATGATGTGAAGCGTTATAAGGTGCACAGCGATGCCCCGTCAGTGAATGTGACGGCACCTCAACTTCTGATATTGGGGCATTTTGCGGATGAGCATGATGTGTACCGATATGTGCGTGGCTATACGCTGGATCCGGATCCGGATGCGGGTGCGGTGGAGCGGATGGCCCGCGAGTTGACCGCCGATTGCGCTACCGAGGCTGCGAAAATAGATGCCGTGAATGATTTCGTGCATAGGTCGATACGGTATGTGGCGGTGGAGCATGGCGAACTGGGTCATAGACCTGATGCACCGTCGGAGGTGTTGAGAAAACGCTACGGCGACTGCAAGGGCAGCGCGGCGCTGATGCGTGCGTTGCTGCGCTCGGCGGGTGTAGACGCGCGGTTGGCGTGGGTAGGCACCACGAGTGTGGAGAGTGACTGGACCGATGTGCCTAATGTGTCGTCGGGTAATCATTTGATAACGGCGGTGATGACGGGTGACAGCATTCTGTATCTTGACGGAACGGCTACGAATCATCCCGTAGGGTTGGTACCGCAGGGGATACATGGCGCGCAGGCGTTGATAGAGGATGGGGATGAGCGTTGCATAGTGGGCAGATTGCCTGAAATGACCTCTGTGGAGAGCCGACGAGCCGAGGAGGTGTCGATGGAGCTGGGCGAAAGCGGCGATGTGAAGGTGTCGGGACGAATAAGACTGAGCGGGCTGTGTCATGCAGCATTTGCGTCGGCTAATGACGCGACACTTCCGGGTAAACGCGCGGAGCTGTACAACAGAGTGCTGAGCGGTGTGCTTGCCGGATGCCGCAGCGAGGATGCCCGCTATGAAGCGGGTGAGCGCGAGACGGTGATAAGCGGTACGGGCGTGGTGTCGGGTGCGGTGAAGAATGCCGGCGGCGAGATGTATGTGGATATGAATCCTGTGCCGGAGCTTGCATCGGGTAAATTTGATATGGAAGAACGTACCGTGCCGGGACATTACGGTGGAATAAGAAGTCAGGATTATAAGGTGAGACTGAAGGTGCCGGCAGGCTATTCGACGGGTTCGCTACCTAAGGATGTGACGGTGGACAATGACTGGATAAGCGGAAATGTGTCGACAACGAGTGCCGACGGAGAGGTGGTGCGCCACGTGCGGATAGAGGTGAAGCGCCGCGATGTTGCCACGGAGCATCTGACGCGTTTCAACGCCGACTTGCAAAAGCTGGTGCGGGCGTGTAACGCGAAGGTTGTGCTGGCGGCTGAATGAGTACTGCCCGGACAAAAAGAGATTGCAAAATAAATATCATTATATAAATATAATATAGGAGAAAATGATGATGTCAGGAAAAAGTATAGTATGGAGATGGATTGCCGTAGCGGCAAGTGTGATTCTGTGCTGGACGAACGCTTACGGCGATATAGACAAGAAACTGTACAAGCGTGCTGCCGAGAAGGTATGGGGGATGTCGGAACCACAGTTTGACGCTAAAGCCGACCTGTCGGATTCGCTGTATCAGAACCGTTCGGCTGTGTATATAGCCAGGTACACCGGCATGATTGCCAAGTATGACGGTGATATGAATCAGGGTAAACTATCTGCCATAGGCGTGGCTAACAACAATGCCGTGGATGCGGTGTATGTGGAACGCATAATGGTGAAACTCAATGATGCGGCAGCTGTGGAATATTTCAGCGAATTTACCGTCGATGCCCCTATGAAGCAGAAGGTGGGCAACCATACGCTGATATCGGTGAAGCCGGCTTTCGGCGCCCGTATCATCAAGCCGGACGGCAGCGTTAAAGATGTGGATATGTCGGAAGCGCTGACGGTGACGTCGGGCAAGAAGGGTAAGAAGGATGAGGAATACAAAGTGGCGCTGGCGGGTCTTGAACCGGGCGATGTGCTGGAGTATTTCCATTATACCGAATGCTATTATGATGAGTTGATGATGCCTGCGATGAGTGTGAAGTTTCTACGGAACTATCCTACGCGGCATCTGAAGCTGGACTACAGGGTGTCGCCAAAGCTCGCGTTTGAATACGGCAGTTACAACGGCGCTCCGCAACTGGAGATTTTAGGAAGGGGTGATGACGGTCTGAACCATGCCACAATGGTGGTGGAGGGTGTGGAGTCGATAGAGGATGACATGCCGTTTTTCTCGCTTGCCCGTCAGATGCCTTACATGCTGGTGTATGTGCTGAACAATGCGAGCCGTCTGGATTATGTGCCTGCGAGCGCGCGCCCCGGCGGTATGCGTCATACGGCATTGCCGTTTTTCATACAGGATGTGACTCGCTCAATCAATGACTGCAAGGTGCCCGACAAGGTGGTGAACGAAGCAGCCGGTGTGATGAAAGAGTGGCGCAAGACACATGGCAACGCGTCGGACCGTGAACTTCTGGATGGCGGATGGATGGCACTGCGCCATGCGTTGTATAAGCTCGATGAGCGTTTTTCGGGACGCCAGTTTGCAATAGCACTTTCGAAACTTGCAGGTAAGATGGGTGTGGCTGATCCGGTACGTGTAGCCGTGACCTCGTCGCGCTTTGACGTGCCTGTGGATAAGATGGTGTATTTCAATGACGCGCATTATATGGCAGTTGCCGGAGATGTGTGCTACTTTACCGTAAATGATATGTATAACGTACCGGGAGAGGTGCCGAGCCGCTATGCGGGCGAGCAGGTGGTGATGTTTGACGGCAATGTAGGCAATGAGAAGCTGCACATGGGTTCGAAGTATATTAAGGTGCCGGGATTGGTGGCAAAGAATAATCTGGACGACGGAAAGGTGACGCTGAAGCTGAATCCCGATAATGAGGAGGAGCTGACGGCAGATATGGAACTGACTATGACCGGTTCGTGCAAGTCCCGTGCCAGAAAGCTGCTTCTCGACGAGGATGCCATGGATGTAGTAGCCAAGTATCTCGGGACGCAACCGGTGAAGCGTAAAAAGCAATGGGATGCGGAGAAAGAGATGGAGAACCAACGCGAAGCCATGAGTGATTTCGCCAAGTTGATGTGGGGCTCGGATGACGCAGAGATGAAGGAATATTCGATAAATAGCTACGGATGCACGCCATCGGATCCTGCAGTGAAGCTGACCTTGAATGGCAAGGTGCCGGGATGTGTGACGCAGGCGGGTGATAACCTGCTGGTGAATGTGGGTAAGTTCATAGGCAAACAGCATGATGTGAAGGGTGATAACCGCCGCCGTGACATAAGTGTGATACGCGATGCCGCCGACCGCACCGTGCGCAAGATACGATTTGAGATACCGGAGGGCTACACTGTGAAGCCGGGCAGTCTTGAGGATATGGCGCGTAATGTGGTGGTGCCGGAGGGCGCGTTCTATGCAAGTGCCTCGGTGGATGGCAATGTGGTGTCGGTGGATGTGATGGAGCGGTATTCGCGCAATGTGTACCCGGCATCGTCGTGGGATAATCTGCTCAAGATATCCGACGCCGCAGTGGAATACCAACGTGCCGCCATAGTGCTGACACCGGTGGAATAACAGGGTTCGATTGTGCCCCATGTGGAAAATAGAAAAAGCGGTGTGCCAGAAAAAAAGAATTTTGGCGCACCGCTTTGGTGTATGGAATGTCAGGCTATACGGAAGCCGACGTGGGGACGTGTGGCGGGGAGGATGGCAGATAGGGCGGGACGCGGGATGTCGGTATCCATGACAGTGGTGAGGTGTGTGGTGTCGGGGTTGGATATCTGAGCGATGCGCGCTGCCATAGCCGGTAGTATGCCCGTCTGTATGATGTTGTGGATATGGCGGGCGTTGCCGAAGTCGCTGGTGCGATGTGCGTAATCATGCTCGATGAGTGTGGAAAGGGCTTGGGCGGCCTCGGGGGTGAGCTTGAAATCGTGGGACGCGAAGTAGTCGTTGGCGATGGTGAACAGCTGCGTGGCGTTGAGGTCGTCGAAGTAGTAGAAATTGGACTCGGGGATGCGTGATGTGAGTCCGGGATTCAGAGCGAGCAACTTTTGGGTCGGTTCGGTATAGCCGGCGAGTATCAGCATCCAGTCGCGTCGCGATTCGTCGGCGAGAGCCGTCATTAGAGTCTCGAGGACGAAACGTCCGGGATCGCGCGGGTCGTTGGGCTGATTGAGCTGGTAGGCTTCGTCGATGAACAGGATTCCGCCTTCGGCTTCCTTGATAGCTTCGAGGGTTTTTTCGGCTTCGGAGCTGTAATATTGTCCAAGGAGGGTGGCTCGTTCGCGAACGACAACGTGTCCGGATGAAAGGATGCCCGCGTCCTTGAGAAGTTTGCCCATGAGTTTGGCAACGGTGGTCTTGCCGGTTCCGGGCGAGCCCATGAACAACGCGTGGAGCGGGGGCATGGTTACGGTGAGTCCCGCCTTGCGGCGAAGCCCGTTGAATGCAGTGAGCTGGGAGTAGTTGCGTATCTTTTGCTTTACGGATTCGATGCCCACGAGACTGTCGAGCGTTTCGCGGCACAGGTTCAGTTCCTGCTGTTTCCGGCGGAGCTCATCGTTTTCGTGACGTTTGGAGAGAAATTGACAGCCTGCCAGGAATGTGTAGTCGGGTATCAGCACGAGGTCGTCGGGGAGGATTGTGCCGGGAGTGGAGGAGTCCAAGATAAGTGTCGTGGCAGCGGTGAACGGATGTCCGAGACATGTGAGCTCGAAGTAGTAGAGTCCGAGACAGTCCTTGTCGAGCGGCAGCGTGACGGTGGCTGTATATTGTCCGTCGATATAAGGATTGGGAGTGAGGGTGCAGGGCGAGATGGAGACGTGCTCCATATTGTCGATTATGCGCATGGAGAGTTCGGGCAGCGGGGAGCCTTCGGGACGCATGCTCTGCAGGGTGAATGCCACGGTGCAGGAGGTGATGCCGTTGGCGTCGAGGTCGGTGTACCGTGTTTCGGGGTTGTCGCCATGGGGGTTGAGCAGGTAGGCTTCGACGGGGTGAAAGTAGTGGACGGGGAGTGTGTGCGCGTCGAAGAACATGGCTGTGGTGGAGATGAGTGTGGAGCCTGACTGCGGGTCGATGACCTCGACGGAGTAGGGTTGGGCTATGTTTATGGCAGCCGGTGTGACTGGGAGGTCGATGCGCGTGTGTGCGGATTCGGTCCCGGCTTCAATGCGCATGTGCAGGGTCTTGGATGCTATGATGGCTGCGGTGTCGGAATGCCGGAGGTTGACGTGGAATGTGCCGCGTGCGGCACGGCTTCTGTCGGGGGTGTGGAGGAGGTTATGGGCGAGGATGGATACTGCGATGTGGGTGGTGCGGGGATTGAGGATGAAGTGGTGACGGGAGTCGAAGAGTTCTGTGCCGGGGCGGTTGTGAGCTATAGGAGTGGTGGGGGTGTAGGGTTGGATGAGGAGTTGTGAGAAGGAGATGTTGTTATTTTTCATATCTATTAAAGTTTTGTTTTTTAGTTGGTGAAAATGAATGATTTTTGCGGAGGAGAGAGGATTCCAGTACGTCAATGTGCGCTTGCGGTGCCGATGGCTATCGGGCAATGGTCCGCGTGTTGCCGTGCGCGTGTGATCCGAACCCATGGGGCGGATGCGCGGCATGGCTGCCGATGGCGCTATGCTCGGGGATGCGACAAGGGTGTGCCGCGACCTTGCATGGCGCAACTGTCAGCGATTGAGATATGTGTGAATTGATGGATTATAGCATGACACATCTAACGCCCGACGGGCGCGCTAACTGAGGATGGGTTGTGTGAACCAAAGTGTGTCATTGCTAAACTTTAATAGATATGAGGAGATAGGTCGGAGCCTATTCCGTTTGCAAATATAATATAGCGGATGCGGGATTTGCAAATTTTTTTGCAAAAATCGTTCGATTGAGTGATGAGGGTTGTGGCTTTTGTGGTTTCGGCAGCTGTATGGGATGTGGCGGGGGGATAAAACTAAAACGAGGAATCGTTGTCGCAACGTGTCCTCGCTTAGATAATAAACCAATCATTATCACATTTCTTGCAATGGAAAAAGTATTTTCTTGCTATGTATATGGATAACGCGGGTGGAGGCTTGCTGGTTCGGAAAGGGATGGCGGTTTTAACTGATTTTAACATCCGGTGTGTGCCGTGCATGTTCAGAATGTGTGTCGGCAGCTGATGCCAAGGTGTCTTAATAGTTGAATATGTGCAATTTGGCAAAGTTTTGAATGGTTGAATAATTGTAGTTTTATGGTTGATTTTGTAGCAAAAAGTTAGTGAATTATATATTTTATTGGAAAAATGTAATGTTATTTAAATATTTTGCATGCTTTTGCCGAAGCTAATAAAGATTAACTATGAGATTGCTGTTAAAAATTTGTGTATTTGCCGCATCGGTACCATGGATGGTATGGGATGCGTATGGCTCGGAGAGTGCAGCTTCAATGCTGACTATCGAGCATGTGAACGGCACACAGTCGCACTATTCTTTGGGCGATGCGCCGGTGTTGACAATCGAGGGTAGCCTTCTGCGGCTGAAGAGTGCCAAGGCAGAGACGACGTTCAATCGTTCGGATGTCCTGCATTTCCATTTCACGGAATCCACCCTGTCGGCGATAGACGATGTTTCCGATGATGGATATTCGGTGTCGGTGACCGACGGTATGGTCAAGGTGTCGGGCTTACAGGCAGGGTGCGTGGATGTCTACGATATCAATGGCCGTCATGTGAGCAACGTAATGGTAGCAGACGGATGTGCCGAGGTGAATATCGGTGTCCTCAGCCGCGGAGTGTATGTGCTGCGTATTCCCGGAAAACCATCATTGAAAGTATTGAATAAGTAAAACACTAAAAAAATAGAGAATGAAAAAACTTTTACCCCTTATCTTATCTTTTGCAATGGCTTTTGGAGGCGCGTTATCCGCCAACGGGGCTTTGCCTAAACAAAAATTGTCGAGCCGTGCGGCTGTGGCATCATCGCGTGCCGGCGCAGAGTTGCCGTCCAAGTTCGTGAAGTGCGTGAGCGCTGCATACGATCCGATGGATGAGGATGTCGCCGACTACTACATAATACTGACCGATAACGAGGATGCCACATGGACCAAGGAGGACGGCACGAAGATGAGCAACGGATATGCTCTGTCCCTTGACCTGTATGCCCCGGCGGGTGCCCCTATAACGTTGGCCGACGGAACTTATACATCGTCGTCGGAAAATGGATCGATGACATACGATCCCGATTATTCGTATCTGACTTACTATGATGAGTCCGGTGCGTCGGGTGCTGAATATGAACTTACCGGTGATGTGGTTGTGAAACAGACTCAGGCAGGTATATATTCCATAACAGCGACCGTGGCAGGTCAAGAGATGACCTTTACCGGCAGCGTTGCCTTTACGGACGGTACGATAGCACCGTCGGTGTATAACCAGATACGCCGCGACCTGGACCTGACGATGAACGGTGCGCTGGCATTTTATGACGGAAACCTGTATGAGAGTAATACGGGAGCGATGTACATAAATCTGTATGACCATGGATTCAATGACCAGACCGGTGGTATGACAGAGGATGGATGCAGCCTGGCACTGATGGTGTTCGGCAAGCTGTTTGCCGATTCGAAATCCGCCACTCTCGACCCCGGTACATACACTATGAACCGGAATTTCAACCGCCATTCATGGTATCCCGGTCTTGAAGCCGATTATGCGGGAACGACTGTGGTGCTTGGTTCGTATGCCAAGGAGCGTAATCCATCGAAGTATTCAGATGGTTACGGGTACTCGTATCTGGCGGAAGGAACCATCATAATAGAGGACCTCGGTGGAGGAGTGTTCAAAATCACTGTAGATGCGGTGACCACACTGGGCAATGCGGTAAAGGCTACGTTTGAGGGTACTGTACCGGTGATAGACCAGGCAGTGTCGCAGGGTGGTTCGTCAATATCAACACTGGAGGATGATGTGCAGCTGGATCTGTCGCCTATTCCCGTGTGCCGCATATTCAACTCCGGCGTGGTGAATGATTGCCAATGCTATATAGTGGATATAGGTTCGCCAGCCGGCCGTGACGATATCACCGAGGGTGATATAATGCGTATGGAATTTGTACTTCCCGCCGGAACGCAACATCTTCAGGAGGGTACCTATACTGTGATGGATGAAAAATATGATACTTACTATGAGCCGTATAAACTGACACGTGGCAGATGGGTATCGGTAGGTAACAGCACCGGCACAGACTTGAGCGGAACCCGCTACATGCATTTCGCCGAAGGCCGTTACCTGATTATGGATCATCACGCACCGGCAGCATCCGGAACTATAGGGGTGCGCAAAAATGCTGACGATACGTGGACATTTGATATAGCGGTCCAGTGTGACGCGCAGTTCCATATCGACGGCTCGTGGACGGGTCCGATGGAGTATATGTATAACCCCGAGCTGGTGTCAGGCATAGATGACGTGCTTGCCGACGGTGAAGCACCCGAAGTGGAATGGATTGATGCCAATACGCTGAGTGTGCGCGGCGCCGATGCGGGCGATGCGATCACAGTGTATGATATGCGCGGTGTGGATATGGGATGCCGGGTATCGGCAGGATGTGTCGATGTGAAGAATCTTTCTTCCGGTATCTATGTGCTTAAAGTTAATCAGCGGACAATTAAAATAGTAAAGAAATGAAAAATATGATATTTGCAGCGGCATTGATAGCTGCAGCGTCGTTGGAGATGACGGCATTGGATGAGGAATTCATGGTTGTGACCCTAAAGGATGGCACTACGGTGGAGTATAATGTGGAACAGATAGAAAAGGTGGCGTTTGACCTTCGTCACACTGATGAGGCGTTCGTGGTGCAGCCTGGTAACGGAGACGCGACAGCCGGTTACCTGACCATACCTAACCTGCTGCGTGTCCAGCCTGCCCAGACCGGCGATGCCACGGTGTTCGGCTTCGGAACCGTTGCCGCCACTACCCCCGAGGGACTTGTTGCCGGTGATTACGGGGTGCAAATTTCGGTATCGGCCGCTAAGGTTTACCAGGGAGAGATAGACCTTGGTGCGGAGAAAGACAGCTATACCATCAAGTTGGTGAAGTATCAGGATGGTGGCTCAGAATACATACTCGATAATGTGGTGAGCGGAACGTTGAATACCAAGCTGAACAGCAAGAACCAGAATGTGACGATAGAACTTGAAGCGACGTTTGCCGACGGAACCGTGGTGACTGCCAATTATGTGGGCAAACCTACCAATGTGGAGTCGCTCGCAGCGATGGTGCCGGGTATCAACTATGGCAATGAGGTGTTCTACTACAATACTGACGGCGCGGAGACAAATATTGAGATAATCTCGGCAAGCAAGAGCTATTCGTCGTACAGCAAGAAGACAACATTGAAATTTGAACTTGACGGCTATATCTCAGGATGCGAGACTGTGTACGTGATATTGACTGACGATATAATGAACTCGACGGAAACAGAGTTTGAACTCGCCACTACCGTGGGTTGGAGTTTCTATCTCGACGGTTACAGCCGCTTGCTTCAGTTGAGCAGTCCGAGCGGCGATGATTCCCGCGATATGTATTCGGCTATCATAGATAACGGCAAGATGCGTTTTGTGAAGAACGATGACGGCACTTACGAGCTGTACATGGAGTTCAGCAACTCATATACTTCGATGGGTAACAAAGGTGGCACTCCGGAGCGGATAATCTTTAATTATGTGGGTTCATTCTAAAAAAGTATCATCTGAAAAATGAATAAGAAATTACTATTATATGTATTGATGTGCGGTGCCGCCGCAGTGGCGAATAGTCAGAAGCTTTCGCCAAACGCCCAGGCGCTGCTGGATAATTTCGACGGAAAGAAGTCGGTGATGCTCCGTACGTTTAGCGATACGGTGGCTACGGAGGTGAAAACCGCCAAGGTTTTCCTCGATGTGGATGACGAGTCGGTGCTCGATTCGGTGAGAATGTATGGCGGCAGAGTGTTCATGTACAAGGATGGTCTCGCCACCGCCGAGCTTCCGCTGCATTCGATGCGCGAGATAAGTGAGCTGGGCTCGATACGCTATGTGGATATGGGTGGCCCGATACATCTGTGCATGGATGAGGTGCGCAAGATGTCGGGGATAGATAATGTGCATACAAATGCCTTGTCGGAACTGCCCCAAAGTTATGACGGCACTGGTGTGGTGGTAGGTCTCATAGACTGCGGCCTTGATTACCGTCATATCGATTTCCTTACAGAAGATGGCTCGGATACCCGAATAAAACGAGTATGGGACCAGAATGCCGTTGGCAAGTCGCCGGAGAAGTTCGGTTACGGTGCGGAATATACCACTTTCGGCGAGATGAAGTCGGCAAAGACTGATGATGACTCCGAATATCACGGGTCGCACACCACAGGTATAGCTGCGGGCAGCGACCGCAAGTCGGCTTATTACGGTGTGGCTCCGGGAGCTGATATAGTGTATGTGAGTTTCGGCAATAACACTGCCGATATACCTAATGCGGTACAGTATATCTTTGACTACGCGGAGAGCGTGGGGAAGCCATGTGTGGTGAATATGAGTCTCGGTTCGCACATGGGACCTCACGACGGAACTTCGTCGCTTGACCGTTACTTTGAATCGGTTGCCGGTCCCGGCCGTATACTTGTGGGATCGGTTGGTAACGAGGGTGAAAGCAATATGCATATAGGCAAGCGTTTCGCCACCGGGGATACCCAGCTGAAAACCCTCCTTGAGATTCCATCGGGCTCCAAAAAGAATACGGCACTTGATATCTGGGGTAAGAAAGACACTGAATTTACCGTGCAGATAGTAATCACCGATGCCAAGGGAAAGGTGATAGATAAAAGTGATGCCATATCCTCGTCATCGACCACCCCTGTGGTGAAGGCGTTTGACAATAATGTGGACTGCTATTTCAAAATCTATCCGTCGGACAATACCTCGAGCGGTGCTCCCAATGTGTATGTGGAGTGCTATATAAATACTGTGGGCGATACCAGGAATATCGGTGTGATATTGAGCGGTAGCGAAGACGGGTATGTGAATATGTGGAATCTCGGCGGCTACGATTTCGTGAGCGGCGGATTGCGCGGCTGGACCGCAGGTGACAATGTGTGCACGTCGGGTGAAATAGGTGGTACTGGCGATGCCGTGATATCAGTGGGTTCGTATAATTCACGTTTCGCATTTCCAATGTATGCCCTGAACCCCGATGCACTATATGTGACCGAGGCTTATCCGCCCGACCAGATTCCGGTAGGGGAGATATCGTTCTTTTCAAGTAACGGACCTACTATAGACGGCCGCATGAAGCCTGATGTATTGGCACCGGGAGCATTGGTAATCTCGGCTATGAATGGCGAAACGACATCCGCTATCAGCTATTCTGACCAGATGATGGGCCGTACGCTGGATTCCGACGGTAAGGGACATTACTATTATCTCAATATCGGCACATCAATGTCGGCTCCGGTGGTTACGGGGAGTGTGGCACTGTGGCTTCAGGCAAAACCTGATCTGACTCCGGATGAGGTGCGTGATGTAGTCAAAAGGACATCGACGCGTGATGCATATACGGGTTCTGAGCCCAACAGCCAATCGGGCTATGGAAAACTGGATGTTTACAATGGTCTGAAGCAGGTGCTGGCATTGGCGGGAGTGGAATCCGTGGGCGATGACGCATCGGACGATGGCGATATCTGGCTTGATTGGGGTTCGCGTATGATAAATGTGTCAGTGAACTGTCGGACGAGAGTGGCAGCCTACTCGGTGACCGGAAATTTAGTAGGCCGCTATGATGTAGATGCCGGCGTGGGCGAGATAGATTGCTCAGGCTGGGTGCCGGGTGTGTATATACTCCGCATAGAGTCGACCGGCGTTGCCAAGAAGATAATGGTGCGTTAATGCGTACGACAAACTTGTAGATATAAAAATGAAGCAGGCGGTGAATTTGGGTTCACCGCCTGCCTTTATTTCAGTTGTATGGGGGATGTAGTGTGGATTACATCATGCCGCCCATGCCACCCATGCCGGGTGCGGGCATAGCGGGTGCGGGATTTTCCTCTTTCTTTTCAGCGATGACGCATTCGGTGGTTAGGAACATACCGGCGATGGATGCGGCGTTTTCGAGAGCTACGCGTGTAACCTTGGCAGGGTCGATGACGCCGGCTGCCATGAGGTTTTCGTAACGGTCGGTGCGGGCGTTGTAACCGAAGTCGGCAGTGCCTTCCTTGACTTTCTGTACCACTACGGCTCCTTCAACGCCGGCATTGGCTACAATCTGACGTAGAGGTTCCTCGATTGCGCGTTTAACGATGAGGATACCGGTAGTCTCGTCGTCGTTGTCGCCCTTGAGCCCTTCGAGAGCGGCTACGCAACGGATGTAGGCTACACCACCGCCGGGTACGATACCTTCGGCTATGGCAGCGCGGGTTGCGGAGAGAGCGTCGTCGACGCGGTCTTTCTTCTCTTTCATCTCCACTTCGCTGGGTGCACCGATGTGAAGTACGGCTACACCACCGGCGAGTTTGGCAAGACGTTCCTGGAGTTTCTCACGGTCGTAGTCGCTTGTGGTCTGCTCAATCTGAGCCTTGATCTGTGCTACGCGTGCGGCGATGGCGTCTTTGGCACCGGTGCCGTTGATGATAGTGGTGTTTTCTTTGTTGACTTCAACCTTTTCGGCACGTCCGAGGAAGTCGACGGTGGCTGATTCGAGCTTCATGCCCTTTTCTTCGGATATAACCACGCCGCCGGTGAGGATGGCGATGTCCTCAAGCATTTCCTTGCGACGGTCGCCGAATCCGGGAGCCTTTACGGCGCAAATCTTGAGCGAACCGCGCAGACGGTTAACGACGAGAGTGGCGAGAGCTTCCTGGTCGACATCTTCGGCGATGATGAGCAGGGGACGTCCGCTCTGTGCGCTGGCTTCGAGGATGGGGAGGAGGTCCTTGAGGTTGGATATCTTCTTATCGTAGAGAAGGATGTAGGGTGAGTCCATCTCGCATTCCATCTTCTCGGTGTTGGTCACGAAGTAGGGGGAGATGTATCCGCGGTCGAACTGCATACCTTCAACGATGTCGACGGTGGTTTCGGTGCCCTTGGCTTCGTCGACGGTAATCACGCCCTCTTTCTTGACCTTCTTCATGGCTTCGGCGATGAGACGGCCAATGGCTTCATCATTGTTGGCAGAGATGCGTGCCACGTCTTCGATTTTCTTGAAGTCGTCGCCTACCTCTTCTGCCATGCCCTTGATTTGCTCAACGACCTTGGCTACGGCTTTGTCGATACCGCGTTTGATGTCCATGGGGTTGGCACCGGCGGCAACGTTCTTCAGACCAACGTTGATGATGGACTGTGCAAGTACGGTAGCAGTGGTGGTTCCGTCACCGGCATCGTCGCCAGTCTTTGAGGCAACTTCCTTGACGAGCTGCGCGCCCATGTTCTGGAAGGGGTCTTCGAGTTCTACTTCGCGGGCTACGCTCACACCGTCCTTGGTGATGTGGGGGGCACCGAATTTCTTTTCGATAATAACATTGCGACCTTTGGGACCGAGGGTCACTTTAACGGCATCGGCGAGTGCGTCGACACCTTTCTTGAGCTCTTCGCGAGCCTTGATTTCAAATTTTATTTCTTTAGCCATGATGGTTCTGTTTGTTTATAATTCTTGAATTTTATGAATGGGGGTTATTTGCATACAACGGCGAGAACATCGCTCTGTCGCATGATGAGGTATTTCTCACCTTCAAACTCGATTTCGGTGCCGGCGTATTTGCCGAAAATCACTTCGTCGTCCTTTTTGAGAATCATTTCTTCGTCCTTTGTGCCCTGTCCGGCAGCCACAACAACGCCCTTGAGGGGTTTTTCCTTGGCTGAGTCGGGGATGATGATACCGGCTACGGTAACTTCCTCGGCGGGAGAGGGGAGAATCAAAACTCTGTCGGCTAATGGTTTGATGTTCATGATTGTTTCAGTTATGAAGTTAATGTTATTGGTCATGTTGCAGCGGATGGTGTCCGCTGTGATATAATATTGCATAATCCGTGCCAAAACCGCAACGTGTCATGCCGACTGACAAAATGTCAATCGATGATATTAACAAAAAAGGAGTGAGGAAGTTGGCGGTGAGGGTGTGAAAAAGGTTGAAAAGTCATGCCTGCTGACTGTCGGGGAGTGCCGATATGATAGCGTCGCGGCTGTCAGTCATCAGCTCGGGCAGGTCGTAGCCGTCGGGTCCCGGAGTGATGGGGCGGTGTATGGTGAGGGTTATGTGTCCCCAGTGCGGCAGTTTCCTGAACCGCGGCATGACATCGAATGCCCCGTCGATGGTGATGGGCACTACCGGAAGGCGGAATTCCTGTGCCAGAAGGTAGGCACCGCGTTTGAACGGGCGTACCTTTCCATCCCATGTGCGCGCGCCTTCGGGGAATACTACGATGGACATGCCATGGCGCAGGAGCGACTCGGCGCGGTCCATGGTGCGGCGAATGGCACTCGGAGATGAATTGTCGACGTAAATCTGATGTGCTTTCTCGCATGCGTAACCTACGAGAGGTATGGAACGAAGTCCTTGTTTCATCATCCAGCGGAAATTATGGTTGAGGAATCCGTAGATGCTGAAAATGTCGTAGGCACCCTGATGGTTTGCCACGAAAACATAGCTTGTGTGCGGGTCAATGTTATGGCGTCCGCGCACTGTGACCTTGACCAGCGATACCCAGCAGAAAAGCCGTGCCCAGTATTTGGCGGGGTAGTAGCCCCACCATCGTCCGCCACCAAGAACTGAGCCTAATATAGTGAGCAGGGCGGTGATGACAGTTGCCGTGAGAAGCACTGGCAACATGAATAGAAGCTGGTATATGCGGTACAGGTAAATCATAAGTGTCACTTAATGGTGCAAAATTAGTACGGGGATGTGTAAAATCCAATGAACTCATATAAACTTTTTACCGAATGTTAAAAACTGAACTGCAAGACTGTCTTTTAATCACCTTTTTGGTCTTTTTCGGTCGCTTTCTTCAATCTCATCGGTCACGTAGCCCGCTACGCTCCCTCTTCAATTGAAAAAATCGCCTCGAAAAATCCTCAAAAATGTGAATAAATAAAAAGTTTAAATGAGTTCCATATTTAGAGATGGAGATGTGAAGAAAAAATATTACCTTTGCGTGCAATAAATAACGAAACCGAGATTACGTATGTCATTTATTGCAGAAAAAGTGAAGATGGACGGTCTGACGTTTGACGACGTGCTGTTGATACCCGCCTATTCCGAAGTGCTCCCCCGTGATGTGAGCCTCCAAACAAAATTTTCTCGTAACATAACACTTAATGTACCGCTTGTGTCGGCTGCCATGGATACGGTGACCGAGGCCGCGTTGGCTATAGCCATAGCCCGCGAAGGTGGTATAGGTGTGATACACAAGAATATGACCATCGAGGAACAGGCGCGTCAGGTTCATGCAGTAAAACGTGCCGAAAACGGTATGATCTACGACCCCGTGACCATAAAGCGCGGCAGCACCGTGCGCGATGCGCTCAAGATGATGGAGGAATATCATATAGGTGGTATTCCGGTTGTGGATGATGAGAAGAACCTGGTGGGCATAGTCACTAACCGCGATTTGCGTTTCGAGCGCAATCTTGACCGCCTGATAGATGAGGTGATGACCTCGGAGGGTCTGGTGACCACCAATCAGTCGACCGACCTCGAAGAGGCTGCCCAGATACTTCAGGAGCACAAGATAGAGAAGCTGCCTGTGGTGGATGGCAATGGCCGTCTTGTAGGTCTTGTGACATATAAGGATATAACCAAGGCTAAAGATAAGCCTAACGCATGCAAGGACTCGCTCGGTCGCCTTCGTGTGGCTGCGGGTGTAGGCGTTACAGCCGACAGCATGCAGCGTGTGGACGCGTTGGTGGAAGCCGGCGTGGACGCTATAGTGATAGATACCGCCCACGGCCACAGCAAAGGTGTGGTGGGTGTGTTGAAAGCCGTGAAGGAGAAGTATCCCCATATAGATGTGGTGGTGGGCAATATCGCTACCGGTGATGCCGCACGCTACCTGGTGGAGAACGGTGCCGACGGTGTGAAGGTGGGCATAGGTCCCGGCTCGATATGCACTACGCGTGTGATAGCCGGTGTAGGTGTGCCGCAGCTCAGCGCCGTGTATGACGTTGCCAAGGCATTGAAAGGTACCGGTGTGCCCTTGATAGCCGACGGTGGTATCCGCTATTCCGGTGATATAGTGAAGGCACTTGCCGCCGGAGCTTACTGCGTGATGCTCGGCGGTATGCTTGCCGGTGTCGAGGAATCGCCCGGTGACACCATAATATATAATGGACGTAAGTACAAGGCTTATCGCGGCATGGGTTCGCTCGAGGCTATGGAGAAGGGTTCGAAGGACCGTTACTTCCAGGCAGGTGAGTCGGATGTGAAGAAGCTCGTGCCTGAGGGTATAGCTGCCCGAGTGCCTTATAAGGGCAGTCTGTATGAAGTGGTGTACCAGATGCTCGGCGGCTTACGTGCCGGCATGGGTTACTGCGGCGCGGCGGATATAGAACGTCTGCATGATGCCAAATTTACCCGCATCACCAATGCCGGTGTGGCTGAAAGCCATCCGCATGATGTGGCTATCACGAGCGAGGCTCCGAACTACAGCGCATCGCATCAGTAAATCAGTGACCGCGGGCGCGCGGCGGATTTTACGCCCAGGGCGTGCCCCGGTATTAGATACAAGGACACGGATATGTAATAAATCGCAATGGCGATACGTTATATATCCGTGTCTTTTTATGATAATTACGCTATAGATATATGATAAGGAATATACTTGCAGGGAGTGTGATGGCGATGTCGATGCTGTGGTGCTCCCTGGCGGCAAAAAATGTTGCGGACCCTGTGGTGATGACTGTGGGTGGCAGCGATGTCAAGTTGAGTGAGTTTGAGTACCTTTACCATAAGAACAGCGAGCAGCAGGCGGTGAATACGTCGCTGGACGATTATGTGAAAATGTTTGTGGACTATAAGCTGAGAGTGGCGGCGGCGTTGGATGCGCGCGTTGACACGATGGCGAGTTTCATGGACGATTACAATAAATACCGCATGGAGCTTGCCCAGCCTTATATGAGAAACAAGGCGATGGATGACAGTCTGCTCCGCGCGGCTTACAGCCATGCGCTGGAGAATGTGTGGGTGGGGCATATCATGATGCCGCATGGCAAGCCGGGTGCGGAAGCTGCAAGGCAGCGTGCGTTGATGGACAGTGTGCGCAACCTCGCGGTCAGCGGCAGTGATTTCGGAGAACTTGCCCGCACTTATTCGACAGACCCTGCCGCAGCCATGAATGGTGGCGACTACGGTTATATATCGGCGGGCATGCTGCCGTATGATTTTGAAGATGTTGCCTATAATACACCTGTAGGAGAATGCTCGCCGGTGTTCGAGACAATGTTCGGACTGCACTTGGTGAAAGTGTACGGGCGGCGTCCGGATGCAGGAAAGGTGAAGGCGCGTCATATATTGAAGATGACCCGCGGACTGGACAGTGTGCAGTGTGCGGTGAAACGCCATCAGATAGATTCAATATACCGAGTGCTCCAGGCAGGTGCTGACTTTGCCGATGTGGCACGCCGTGAGACCGATGAGCCATCGGGTAAAAAGACCGGCGGCGACCTGCAGTGGTTCGGGGCGGGACGTATGGTTCCGGCGTTTGAGCGCGCGGCGTTCGCCTTGTCGGAGAAAGAGATGTCGGCTCCTGTGGAAACCCCGTTCGGTTATCATATAATATTGTGTGAGGGTCGCAAGGGTGTGGCTTCGTATGAAGAGATGCGCGATGAGCTTGAGGAAGCCATGATGCGCGATGGCCGCAGTATGAAGGCTGTGTCACGTGAGATATCACTGTTCCGTAATGAATGGGGTGTGGCTCATGACGGCAAGTCGGAGAAGAAGGTGCGGTCGGTGCTGACTGATTGCGGCGGCTGGAATGATATGTCGCGCAAGGCATTGAACGATATGCGAGCCAAGGCGTTTGTGCTCGGCGGTAAAACATATACGGTGGCTGAGGTTGCCGCGCTTATGCCTGACGGCGATGTGTCTGATGCGTCGAAAGCAATGGCGAGTTATAAGGCAACGGCAGAACGTGTGATGAATGATGCAGTGCGCGCGCGTATGCTCTCGACACTCCCCGAACGCTGTGCCGAATACCGGAATCTGCTCAATGAGTACCGCGACGGAATATTGCTGTATGAGATAAGCAACAGAAATGTGTGGGATAAAGCGAATACGGATAGAGAGGGGCTGCAAGCCTATTTTGAAGCGCATCGTGAAGATTTCCGATGGGATAAACCTCATTATCGGGGATATGTGGTGTGCGGTGTGTCGGACTCGATAGCCGATGAGGCGGTGCGTTATCTTGCCGGTGCGGATGTGGCAGCGTCGGATTTTGCTACCGCATTGCGCAAGCGGTTCGGCACGGATGTGAAAATAGAACGTGTGATAGCCGGCAAGGGTGAGAATCCGATAGTGGATTATGTGGCTTTTGCAGGGACGCGTCCTGATGCGTTGGGCCGATGGGTCGCTTACCGCGGATACGCGGGCGCGGTTCTGGAGCAGCCCGCCGATGCCATGGATGTGAAGGGAGCCGTGAGCATGAGCTACCAACAGGAACTCGAGGACCGCTGGATGGCCGAGCTGCGCGCAAAGTATCCCGTGACCATAAATAAGAAGGCGCTGGAGGTGCTGCGCTGAACAGCGTGCCCTCCGGATGCAGCTGCCCGGAGTCGGGCTGAGGATATGTGTGAAAAAAGCGAATTAGTCTATTTTCACAGATTTAATGATATGTGAGTGCCTAAAAATTAGTAATTTTGGGCGCATTATATTAAAAATTAAAAATAGGACGTAAGTGAAACTATTGAAATTAGCCGCAGCCGCCATATATTCGCTTGCCGCATTGTCAAGCCAAGCGCAGAACAACATAGCCGAAGAGGTGGCTTGGGTGGTGGGCGATCAACCTATCTGGAAATCGGAAATAGAGGAACAGTACAATAATATGCAGTATGAGAAGATGTCGCTGAACGGTGACCCTTACTGCATAATACCCGAGCAGATGGCGATAGAGAAGCTATATCTGCATCAGGCGGATATAGACACCGTGGAGGTGCCCGACGCTTCTGTGATGGCAGAGGTGGATGCGCGTCTGAATTTCTACATAACCCAATTGGGGTCGAAAGAGAAGATGGAGCAATATTTCCGCAAGTCGATGCCGGAGATGCGCGAAGCCATGGTGGATATGGTGCGTAACTCATACAGAGTGCGCAGCGTGCAGCAGTCCCTGACCAAGAATATTAAGGCAACACCATCGGATGTGCGCAAATATTACGACCAGCTGCCTAAGGACAGTGTGCCTTTCGTGCCCATGCAGGTAGAGGTGCAGATTCTGACACTTAACCCTGTGATACCCCGTCAGGAGATAGAGGATGTGAAAGCCCGCCTGCGCGACTATGCCGACCGTGTGGTGAAAGGGGAGTCGGAATTCTCGACCCTCGCCATCCTTTATTCGCAAGATAAGGAGAGCGCTGTGCGCGGTGGTGAAATCGGATTCATGGGACGCGGACACCTCGACCCTGAATATGCAGCGGTGGCATTTAACCTCAACGACCCCAAGAAGGTGTCGAAGATAGTAGAGAGCCAATATGGTTACCATATAATACAGCTGATAGAGAAGCGCGGCGACCGTATAAACACCCGTCATATATTGCTGCGTCCGCGAGTGTCAGACAATGACCTGATGTCGGCAGTGAACCGTCTGGACTCCGTGCGTACCGATATGGTGGATAACAACAAATTTAAATTCGAGGATGCGGTGGCTTATCTGTCGCAGGATAAGGATACGCGCAACAACCGCGGTGTGATGGTGAACCAACAGACCGGAACTCCCCGATTCGAGATGTCGCAACTGCCCCAGGAGGTAGCCAAGACTGTCAATAATATGGCGGTGGGCGAGGTGTCGAAGCCGTTTGTGATGATAGACCCGAAACTGAACCGCGAGGTAGTAGCCATGGTGAAACTTACCAACCGCACTGACGGTCATAAGGCGAATATGGTGGATGACTACCAGACGATAAAGGATATGTATGAAAACGCACAGCGCGAGAAGCTCCTGTCGGAGTGGCTTGAGAAGAAAATCAAGGATACGTACGTGCGTATAGAGGATGGCTGGCGCAATTGCGAGTTCAAGCACCGCGGTTGGGTTAAGGAAACAGCATCTGACAAATAATAATAGGAACGAGGTTGTTGAAACCTCTATGACTGAACGGATATCGTTTCGGACCGGATGGACGGAAGATTGATAAAGGGAATACGATTACGCTCGATAGCGGCTGTGGCTGTGTGCGCGTCGCTGTTTGTGCCGGCGATGATAGCGTCGACCGGTATGGTGTCGGATGCCGCTCCCCAGGCTCCCGAAAGCAAGGAGACCAAAGCGAGGGTGATAGTACCGAGTAATCCCAATGACCGTAAGAACGCTCCGGCAAGGACTCCGCGAGGGACTGCGGTAAGGACTAAATCGACCCCGAAAGAGAAGCGGGCGAATGGCACCGTAGCAGCGGAACGCCGCACGGAACCATCGTCGACCACCGACAGGGTTGCCCGGCGTACTCCGCATGGTGTGCTCGCCCCGACCATCCCCGATGCTAACCGCGAACAGACCGACAAGGTGTTTCTTGAACATGCCGATGTGCTGCATTATGAAAAGCAGACCGGATTTGGCGATGAACCGGTGGAGCAGTATCAGGTGCTTACAGGCAATGTGAAGATGCGCAAGGGGGGGATGTTCATGTATTGCGACAGCGCGTACTTCTACGAGGATTCCAATTCGATGGATGCTTTCGGCAATGTGCGTATGGAGCAGGGCGATACCTTGTTTGTGTACGCCGACGAGCTGAACTATGACGGCGAGATAGAACTTGCCGTGCTGTATGCCAATCCGGGAAAGAAGGTGCGTCTTATAAACCGAGATGTGAAACTGGAAACGGATATCTTCAATTATGATATGGCGCAGGATGTGGGTTACTATACCGTGGGTGGCGAGCTTACCGACCAGCAGAATAAACTCACGTCGCTCGAGGGTGAGTATCATCCGCAAACGAAGTATGCCTACTTTAATTTCGATGTGCATCTGACAAGCCATCAGAAGAATGATGTGCTGTACATAAATACCGATTCGCTCATATATAATACGCAGACGCATGTGGCGGAGCTTGTGGCTCCGAGCGAGGTGATAAATTCCGACGGTACGATTTATTCGTCGTTGGGATTATACAATACCGATACCGGAGTGGCGGATTTGTACAAGCGTTCGCTCGTGGTGACCAAGCGCGGCAGTACTTTGACGGGCGACACCCTGTTTTATGACCGTGCCAAGCAGTATGGCGAGGCTTTCGGAAATATGGTGCTTACGGATTCGGCACGCCAAAGTTCGCTTCACGGTGATTATGGATATTACGATGAGGTGCGCGACAGTGCGTTCGTGACCGGGCGTGCGCTTGCCAAGGAGTATTCAAAGGGTGATACCCTGTATCTGCATGGCGATACCATTACGGCTTATCTGGATCTGGCGGACTCGACCAAGGTGACCAATGCCTATCATCGCGTGCGTTTCTACCGCGTGGATATGCAGGGGCTTTGCGATTCGCTCAGTATGACCGAGCGCGACTCCATATTATATATGTACCGTCATCCGATAGTGTGGAGCGGCGAGCGTCAGATTTTCGGCAATGTCATAAATGTGCATCTAAATGACTCGACGGTGGACTGGGCGCGTCTGCCGCAGTCGGGATTGATGGCAGAGCATATAGCCGAGGATTGCTACAATCAGTTGAGCGGAACGGATATGACGGCATGGTTCAATGATTCGACTGTGCGCCGTCTGTATGTGGAGGGTAATGTGGAGCTGATAATGTTTCCGATGGAATCGGATTCGACCTACAATAAATTCGCATACGTAGAGAGCAGTTACATGGATGCCTATTTCAATGCCAATAGCATAGAGAGCATCCATTTCTGGCCTGAGACCAATTCTAAGGTCACGCCACTCTATTTGGCTAAGCGTAATTCATACTTTCTGCCAAAATTCCGGTGGTATGAGGATATACGTCCGTTTAATCCGGATGATGTGTTTGTGGTGCCCGAAGGTATGGAGGAGCTGATGCGAAATGCCGAGCCGATAGTGCCGACCATCTCGGAACGCAATGTGAAATCCGCCAACAAGCCTAATGCCAAGGCTCCGCGTGACCGCAGGATAGGGCTTGATACGGAGAGAGCCGTCAAAGAACTGAAAGATGATGCGGTAGTGGATGGCGATATATCGCCGGTAGATGGAGCTGTGGAAGTCGTAGATGAGACTAAGGATGTTGAGGAGACCCCGACTGAAACCGCCGATGATGAGAATCAGCCGGTGACGGAGTAAGGGGTAAAGACGTTATTTTATTTGAGACATGTGTAATGCAGACCAGGTTGGCTCCATGTTTATGGAGTCGATTGGGGTTGTATTCGGCATGTATAGAAAAAAGTTATTAACATAGTTATTAACAGGGTGTAGATATTATTTACAAATTGTAAACAATATCCGGAATTGGCTTGTAGAAAAGATGTTTTGTACGCTAAACGGCTTAGTCGTAACTTTGTGGTACGAAAAAACATTTGTTACGCATAATGAGTGATGTGATAAGATTACTCCCTGACTCGGTTGCCAATCAGATAGCAGCCGGCGAGGTGATACAGCGTCCTGCATCGGTGGTGAAAGAGCTGGTGGAGAATGCCGTCGATGCCGGTGCGACCGATATTCAGGTAATAATAAAGGATGCCGGAAGGACACTGATACAGGTGGTGGACAACGGTTGTGGCATGAGCGATACGGATGCGCGTATGGCATTCGAGCGTCATGCGACCTCGAAAATAGAGCGTGCCGATGATTTGTTTTCGCTCCATACGATGGGTTTCCGAGGGGAAGCCTTGGCTTCGATAGCCGCCGTGGCGCAGATAGACCTGCGTACGATGCCCAAAGGTGCCGAGGTAGGTACACGTATCATAATCAACGGGTCGGTTGTAGAGAGCCAACAGCCCGAAGCTTGCGCTCCGGGAAGCAATATGATGGTGAAAAATCTGTTTTTCAACGTGCCCGCCCGCCGCAAATTTCTGAAAAAGGATGCGGTGGAGTTGAGCAATATCGTGCGTGAGTTCGAGCGGATGAGTCTTGTGAATCCCGGATTGGAACTGACGCTGATACATAACGACGGTGTGATGCACAAGCTTATGCGCTCATCGTTGAAGCAACGTATATGCGACCTGTTCGGCAAATCGTTGGAGAAACAGCTCATACCGGTGGAGACCGGGACTTCGATAGTGAAGATTGACGGATTTGTGAGCCGTCCGGAGTATGCACGCAAACGCAATCAGCTCCAGTATCTGACGGTAAACGGGCGCCACATGCGCCATCCGTATTTCCATAAAGCGATATTGCAGTGCTATGAGACGTTGATTCCATCAGACGAGCAGCCTAACTATTTTCTGAACTTCACTGTGGAGCCCGATACGATAGATGTGAATATCCATCCCACAAAAAATGAGATAAAGTTTGAGAACGAGGCGGCTATATGGCAAATACTGTCAGCAGCGGTGCGGGAGTCGCTCGGGCGGTTCAACGCCGTGCCGGGAATAGACTTCAATGTCGAGGACGCTCCCGATATCCCGGTGTTCAACCCCAATGCCAACGGTGACCACAGCGTGGAGATAGATGTGAACTATAACCCGTTTGCCGAGCCGGTACCATCGGCTCCGGCAGTGTCGGCTATCCGTAGTTCAGCCATAGGAAGCGACAATTCCCTGCGACGTACAGGTACGGTGCAGAACTGGGATAAACTCTACGATGGTTTCATGAATGCCCCTGAAGATATGCCTGTGCAGAGCAGCAAACTCAACAGTGCCGATGCCGCGGGCGGGACAGTACCGATGTTTGGCGATGATGTCACGGCGACGGATGATGCCACCGACGATGCTTCGAGTGTGCAGATAAAGAACCGTTACATCGTGACCGCGTCGATTTCGGGCATGATGGTTATAGACCAGTACCGTGCCCATGTGAAGGTATTGTACGAGCGTTACCGGGAGCAGTGCAACCGTGGCGATATAGCACCACAGCAGGTATTGTTTCCGGAGGTGTTGCATCTGAGCGTCGCGCAGAATGCCGTGTTTGACGGTATTTCGGCATCGCTTGCGTCGGCAGGTTTTGAGTTCTCGTTCTTAGGTGACAATGCATGGAGCATCACCGCGGTACCGTCGGTGATGGCAGATGCGAATCCGGCAGATGCGTTGCTGAAAATTATAGACGAGGCAGCGTATGACACGGATACTCCGGTGGCGGATGTGCGCGACCGCATAATGCTGTCGATGGCAAAGAGTGCGGCGGTGAGGAAAGGAAGCCGTCTGACACGGGATGAACGTGAGCATCTGATAAGCGATTTGCTCAAGCTGCCGTCGCCTAACTATACTCCCGACGGGTTGCCTGTGATACGGATAATGTCGGTGGAGGATATCGGACGGCTGTTTGATTGACAGTTTAAATGTGGCTCCCCGGCAAAATAAGATTTGATACATTAATTAAAGTTGACTATATTTGTAACCGTGATTTCTATAACTGAACATATACAATACCTTATATTGCGTCACGATTGTGTGATAGTGCCCGGATTCGGTGCGCTGGTAGCGCAGTATGAGCCGGCAAGAATGTCGGCAGATGGATTGTCGCTGATGCCTCCGCGTCGCGTACTCGGATTTAACGGTGCGGTGCAGCATGATGACGGTCTGCTGATAGGTTCGGTGGCGAGACGTGAAGGACTGAGTTACGATGCCGCCCGTATGGAGGTGGAGCGCGAGGTGCTTACGTTGCGCCATAGGCTTGATGCAGGAAATGAGGTGGCGCTGCCGCGTATCGGCACATTTGAATGCGGAGCGTCCGGTGCCGGGATGACATTCGTTCCCGTGGTGGAGAGTGGCATTGCCGACGCATTGCTTTGTGGCTTGCCGCAGCTTTTGGTATCGCCATTGGCAGGTGCAGGTGTTGCCGGAGAGTCTCAGGTACTGGAAGTGGCGCCGCGTCGTGTAGCCGGTCGCCGTTTTGTGTCAGTTATGAAATATGCGGCATCAGTTGCCGTGCTTGTAGGGCTTGGACTGACATTTACCACACCGCTGTCGGTGGATATGGATTCGGTGGATTTCGCAGCCCTTGCCACACCTAAGGTGAAACTTGCAGAATTGCCGAAGGTGTCGGATGATGCCGGGCGTGAACTGTACATAGTGATACCGGATGCGCGTGAGGCAACCGCAGAGGTCACGGATAAGGACTACAGCTATTATCTGGTGATAGCGTCATGCGCCAACCGCAATGAAGCGTTGCGATTCATAGAGCGTCAGGGAGATATAGGCATGGATATGTCGGTGCTTGCAAGCGGTGGGCGTCATCGCGTGTATGTGCGTGCCGGAAACGACATGGATGCGCTCAATGAATTCCGCTCGACAAATGACTTGATAAAGAAGAAATATACCGATGCCTGGATATATCACTATAACAGGTAATAGGGAGATGTAAATTTGCGATGATAATATAATAAAGGCGGTGAACTTAGGTTCATCGCCTTTACTATATTATGGTGTAGGGTGATTAACGGATGATAATCTTGTCGGATATCGAGGTGCCGTTGCCGGAAACGTTGAGCAGATATAGCCCGTTGGGGGCGTTGATGGCAAAGTCGATAGTCTCTGTGGAATTGGTCTTGTTGATTTTAGTGGAGTTGACATGCTTGCCGTCGAGAGAAAAGATGTCAAGTTGCATAGGACCCGTGGTACCCCCGGCGATGGAAACGGTGAAGTTTCCATCGGAAGGGTTAGGGCGAATGGCTACTGTGGTGGAATCCTTGTCGGTCAATATCACATCACCGGCAGAGAGATCCATTACGAGTGCATCGTTTACAGGGTCGTATCGAACAACGTATGATGCGCCAATTTCAGTGGGGAATTCTTTTTCTTTTCCGTCGTAATATACTTTGCAGTCCTCACCGGCATTGGATTTGATGGTAGCGTAGTCGAGCTTTCCATCTTTATAATGCACGTCGACTTCAAAGTTGCCGCGTGTGCGCAGACCGGTGATGGCACCATCGGTCCATGCTGAGGGGAGTGCGGGGAGAAGATGAAGCATACCGTTGTGGCTCTGCAGGAATAGTTCGGTGATACCGGCTGTTCCTCCGAAGTTGCCGTCGATCTGGAACGGCGGGTGCATGTCCCACATGTTGTCGGCGGTACCGTTCTTGAGGAGGTTCTGGAACAGGGTGTATGCGTGGTCGCCGTCGAGGAGTCGAGCCCAATGGTTGAGCTTCCAACCCATACTCCAGCCTGTAGCGGCGTCACCGCGTTGGCGAAGGGTTTCCTTACAAGCATCGGCAAGTTCGGTATCCTTGAGCACATTGATGGATGTGCCGGGGTGCAGTCCGAAGAGGTGGTTGGTGTGACGGTGGGTGTCGTTGTAGGTGTCGATATCGTTGTACCATTCCTGAAGCTGTCCGTAACGGCCAATCTGGTACGGGTACATATTGTCGAGCTTATCCTGCCATTCGTTTACGGAAGTCTGGTCTACACCGAGTATGTTGGCAGCCTGAATGGCTTCTGAGAGGACTTCGCGGGTCACGGCATTGGCGTATGTGGCACCGAGGTCGCATGAACCGTGTTCGGGTGAGTAGGATGGCGCGGATGTGTATGTGCCGTTTGCCTTGTAGAGAAGGTCGGATACGAAATCGGCGCTTGATTTGATGATGGGATATCCTATTTCACGCAGCCATTCCTTGTCGCGGGTGTAATCGTAATATTCCCAGATTTGAGTGGTGAGCCAAGGACCGGCAGTGGGATTGTAGTTCCATGACATGTCGGTAGAGTTGAGCGGAGCTGTGAATCCGAATATGTTGGTCGATACTTCGGCAGTCCATCCGCGTGCGCCATAATAGGCTGTTGCGGTACGTTCGCCCGGTTTTACAAGTCCACGTACATAGTCTATGAATGGGGTGAAGCATTCGAGAAGGTTGGTGTTTGTTGCCGGCCAGTAGTTCATCTGCAGGTTGATGTTGTTGTGGTAGTCAACGCGCCATGGACCGTCGGTGTTGTTGTGCCACAGCCCTTGGAGGTTGGCGGGCATGGTTCCGGGGCGGGAGCTTGAGATGAGCAGGTAACGACCGTACTGGAAGTACTGGCGTTCGAGTTCGTGGTCAAGTGTTCCGGACCGGTAGTTGGCAAGACGTGTCGGTGTGGGGATGTTGGCGAACTTCTCGGAGGGGTTTATCTCGAGACTGACACGGTTGAACAATTCAGAGTAGTCAGCCATGTGAGTGGCGTAGAGCTCGTCGTAAGTTTTCTGAGCGGCATTGTCAATTATAGCATTTACATTTGCCGTCGGGTCGGTGCCTACGAATGCTGAAGGATCGGAAGTGTCGGGGTCGAAGTTCATCACGTAGTCGGTGTCACCGGCAAGGAGGAACTCAACATCATGAGAACCGCTTACGGTGATGGTGCGTGCAGAAGCGTCGGCTGTTACGGTGCCGCCATCGAGTGAGCGGACGAGTACACGCATTGCCCATTGCATGTTATTGTTGTCGAGTTTGCCCTGGTAGAGTAGACTTCCGCTTTCGGGCGAGGAGACGCTGTTGATAATCTGCGGACAGTTGAATGAGAATGTCAAGTCTTGAGCGGCTCCGTCGGATGTAAAGCGCCATACCATCACGCTATCGGGGTATGAGCAGAAGTATTGACGGCGGTATGATGTGCCGTCGGCGTTGAACTCTACCACAACCATGGAGCGGTCCATGTTGAGGATTCGCTTGTAGTCGGTTATGTTGGACTCGTTTATGCCTGTTGACACGTATGCTTCGCCCATGGTGGTGTAGGTGCCGAATTTGTTGCGGTCGTAGTTGATTTTACCTCGGTAGTTGGATGCCACGAGCGAGTTGGCTGTAGAGGTGTTGCCGTTTACGAGGTAGTTTCGGATTTGAGACAGAGTGGCATCGCTTACGGTGTTGTTCATATCCCAGTATGCCGCAGCTCCTGTGCCGGGACCACCCTTCCAGAGGGTCTTTTCGTTGAGCACGATGCGCTCGCGGTTGATGGAGCCAAGGATATTGCCGCCAAAAGAGCCGTTGCCGATGGGGAATGATTTCTGTTCCCATATCTCGTCGGGGTTTGTGCTCGATGTGCTGAAATCGTTGGTGTTCCAGATTGCGGCTCCGGTGGTGGATGATGTGGGAGTGTCAAACCAGATAGCGTTGCCTAAAGTGTAGTCGATGACGTTGCCGATTTCAATACCCTGGTTGGTTTGTTCGGGTTGGATAGTGATGGTATTGCCATTTACGGTTACGTCATTGATGTTTACCTTTATAATATCGGCAATCGGAGCGTCGTCGGCAACATCGGCGATAAGGATGAAATAGTTGTTGCCGTGCGCGAGCGTCTGATTGAACGTGTAGTTGCGAGATGCGGTACATTGAGCCTGCGATGCAAGTACGTTGTCGGTAATCTCACCGTTGGTAGAGTAGACGAGACGCAGGTTCTTGATGTCGGCTGTTCCGGTGCCGGTGTAAGCGAAGTTGAAGCTTGTGGCTTCGAACGGATTGATGGTGCCTGATGTGCGGATATTGACAGCCGCAATACGCAGGTCTTTGGTTCCGGGGTTGGTCAATCCTGATGCGTAATTTACCGATGTGTTCTCCAATACCATGTCGGTCATGGGTAGAATCTCAATGTCGAAGTCATAAGCGACACCATTACGTATCTTTCCGGCGAGAGTGGTGAAGAGTGTGGTGTTCCAGGAAGGAGTGGAAGCGTCGGGTTCGAAGAATACCGAGCGCATGCGGTATGTGCCGGGTTCTTGTCCTTCAGGGATGTTTATGGTTACGGTCTGACCGTCGTATATGGCGGTATTCGGTACAGTGGTGTTGCCTAATGCCGATTGCTCTCCGCTGTCGGTAAACGAGCCGTTGCGGTTCCAATCGATATAGTGGGCTTCCTGGGTCCAGTCAATCTGCTTGGTTGCTGTGCCTATAGAGTTGGACCATCCGTAATATGTGAGTGTGAATGATGTGGTGCCGTGTTCCACCTGAATGGGTGTTGCGGTCTTGTCGATAACGGCACCGTCTTGCACGTAAGTACCTCCCGAAGCGGTGAAATTGGTGAACGGCAGGTCGTTTTGCGTGGAGCATGAGAACACTTCAGGGGTGTTGGTGCCGGAAGTGGTGACACGCTGCAGGTATCGGTTCTGTTGCGATGAGTTGGTGTTGAATGTGCGCGTCATCGCAGGATATGTGAGGTCGCCGAAGTTTGCCACAAGGGTTATGGCGTCGGCTCCGTAGTAATTGTAGGTAGCGTTGGTGCTGACGGCAGCGCCGGAGGATTGGTTAGTCCAGTTGGCGAACGAGTATCCTTGGTTGGGTGTGGCGATTACTGTCACAACCCCTGTTTTGGTGACTGAAGTCTCCGTGGTGCCTTCGATAGCGACGGAACCTTTGGATGAGTCGGAGCTGATGACGGATACTGTACGTTCGACGTCGGTGGGCACTTCACAGTCGATGCGGAATGTAGCGAGCTTGCCACGTCGTCTTGCCGTGCATGCGTCTCCACCGAGTGAGTTGTATGCGGGAGCTTCGCCAACGTTGATACGCATGGCGAAACTTCCGGGGGTAACGTTGTCGGGCACAGTAATCTGATAGTCGGCAGCTGTATATGTGCCTGATGACGGACCGTTCTTAGGGTTGTCGAACAAGGTGTATGTTTCGTCGGCAGACCATTCACCGTCGGCATTCCAGTCGATGTAGGCTACGCCCATACTCCATTGCATGTGGTGACCACCGGAAGTGCTGATGGTTATGATGTCGCCGGGTTTGACAGTGGCGACGCATGAGCCGGTCAGGTCGTTGATACTTGATGTCGTGGAATATTCGAAGGCGGTGACACCATTGACTTTAACTGTGCCGGACGACATTCCGTAATGGTTGCCTTCGCTGTTGTTTGGAGCGGAGCCTGCACAATAAGTGGGCATGTCGGCAGCGTGCATGGATAGACCGATGGCGGCAATCCATACCGGTAAGAAAAATTTTTTTATCATTGGATTGGTTGTTTGGTTTCTGAATTTAAGGTAATGTGCATTAAGCAAGTCTATTTGTGTATTATGTACACTGAATTCCGTAACTGTCATGCACCATTGTGGCGCGGTAGTAGGAATCAGTTACAAAGATAGCTAAATAATGTGTGTAATGATGCGTTTTGTGCGTTTTTTCGCGGAGATTTCATAATTTTGTGGTAAATAGATTCATTTAATATTGTTCTGCAATGGAAAACTTTCATGAAATGCTGGTGCGCAGGCACAGCATAAGGAAATATACCGATGAGCCGATATCGGCAGAAGATGTGAAACTGATACTCGAAGCTGCTTTGCTGGCTCCTACGTCGAAGAGCAGCCGGTCGTGGCAGTTCATAGCTGTAGATGATGCTTCGATGCTGGAGCGTCTGGCGCAATGCAAGCCTATGGGTGCCGCGCCGATAAGCCGTTGTCGTCTTGCCATAGTGGTGGCAGGTGACCCTACGCTGTCGGACCCGTGGATTGAGGATGCGTCGATAGCTGCGGCTTATATGCAGCTTCAGGCAGAGGACTTAGGCATAGGGTCGTGCTGGATTCAGGTGCGGGGGCGTTTTACTGCCGATGACATACCGTCGGAGGAGTATGTGCAGGAATTGTTGGGTATGCCTGACACGTTGCCTGTGCTATGTATCATGACATTCGGCTATAAGGCAGAGGAGCGCCGTCCGGTGGACACATCAAAGCTATTGTGGGAAAAAGTACATGTGGGACAATGGCAGCCGAGAGATTGACGGAGCCGTTGCGCACGGTGATAATAGGGTCGGGCAACGTGGCTACAGCCGTGGCTCCGGCGCTTGAGCGTGCGGGCGCGGTGACAGTGGAGGCGGTGTACAGTCCTACGTATGCTCATGCCGCAGAGCTTGCCGGGAAACTGAACAATGCTGTGGCAGTGGATAAAGCGTGTGATGTGCCTGCCGACGCCGACTTGTATATAGTGGCGGTCAAGGATGATGCCGTGGCTAAGGTGGCGGCGGAACTGCCCCGCAACAATGCCGTGTGGCTGCATACATCGGGCGGAGTGCCCGCTGAGACGCTGTCGCCGCTTACGGATAATTACGGGGTGTTCTATCCCCTGCAGACTTTCTCGAAAGGGGTGGATGTGAATCTGGCGGAGGTGCCTGTGTTTGTGGAGGGTAGCAATGATATGACCTTGTCGGTAGCCGAACGGTTGGGCAGGGCAATCTCTCCCAAGGTGCATCACGCTGACGACGATACCCGATGCAAGATGCATGCGGCGGCTGTGTTCGCATGTAATTTCACGAATCATCTGTGGGCTATTGCCGACGACATACTTTGCCGAGAAGCCGGAGTGGATCTCTCGGTACTCCATCCGCTGCTCAAGGAGACATTGCGTAAGGCAATGCTCGGACGTCCGTCGGATGGTCAGACCGGGCCTGCAGTGCGCGGTGACCGCGGCGTGATGGATAAGCATGCGGGATTGCTCGCCGATGACGAAGCGCGTTTGTACCGCGAACTATCGGAGCATATAATGGACTATTACGGAGTGAAGTGATGAGCGGAATCAGTTACGATTTGAGAAAGATACGCGCGGTGGCGTTTGATGTGGACGGTGTGCTGTCGCCGTCGACCATGCCTATGAGTGCCGATGGCGAACCGATGCGTATGGTTAACGTGAAGGATGGGTATGCATTGCAGCTTGCCGTGAAATGCGGGTTGCGGGTAGCCATAATCACCGGTGCCGTGAGCCGTGCTGTGGATGTGCGTTTCCGTGCACTGGGGATAGAGGATGTGTATGTGGGCGCGTCGAAAAAGATAGATGTTCTGGAACGATGGATGCGTGAGAACAGTCTATTGCCTGAAGAGGTGGCTTATGTGGGCGACGATATTCCGGATTATCAGCCCATGATGCACGTGGGTTTGAAGGTGGCTCCAGCCGATGCCGCTGTGGATATACGCCGCATAGCCGACTATATATCGCCTGTGGATGGCGGATATGGTGTAGGGCGAGATCTGTTGGAGCAGATATTGCGTGCGCAGGGTCACTGGATGTTGGACGAAAAAGCTTTCGGGTGGTGATGGAGATGACTGATATATTGCCTTGCCTTCGCAGGTACCGTGTGGTGCTTGCGAGTGCGTCGCCCCGTCGCCGTGAATTGCTGGCACAGCTCGGCGTAGAGTTTGACGTGCGTCCTATGGCGGGTGTGGATGAATCATATCCCGCTGATATGCCTGCCGACGATGTCGCCGGTTATATAGCCGGAAAAAAGTGCCGGGCTTATATGGATGCGCTTGGCGACGGCGAGATGGTGATCACAGCCGACACCGTGGTGGTGAGCCATGGTATGGTGTTGGGTAAACCGGCTGATGAAGAGCAAGCCCGTAGGATGCTCAGGGAACTGTCGGGACATACGCATAGGGTGGTCACGGGTGTATCTGTTGCCACAAAGGATAAGATGATTGTGCGCAAGGCTGTTACGGATGTGGAATTTGCCGAGCTCACCGATGATGAGATAGAATATTATGTGACGCGTTACCGCCCTATGGATAAGGCGGGTGCATACGGTATTCAGGAATGGATAGGGTGTGTGGGTGTGCGTCGGATCGACGGTAGTTACTATAATGTGATGGGGCTTCCGCTACATGTGCTTTATACGATGCTGAAGGAGTTCTGTTAGCACCAGATGCTGATTTTTTGCCCGCTGGGCGAGAGGTTGATGGCTTCGGCAGTGGGCGGAGCAGGGGTGATGTGCAGGGTGCGCGGGGTGTCGCTGACGGGAAGTTTCTCCGAGATATGTAATACCGCTATGCCCATGGTGGAGCGGAGATTGACCTCGATGCACGGAGCGAGAGCCGTGTGTCCGTGGGAATCCGCGTAAGTTAGCATATCCACACCGAGCCATCCGGAATAAAATGGTGCTATGATGTTGGATATGATGGACGTTAACCGAGAGATGGTGTCGGTGAGGTCGATGCCTATGTGGCGCGCTATGTGCGATTGCGGCGCTATGATATTGCCGATGTAGCAACCGCGATTGTCGGTGTTGAATGCCGATAGTCCCCGGAAGTGTGCCTGAGAACCCTCGCATTGGAACAATGCGGCGAAGTCGTTGATGCGTTGCAGGTGCGGTTCGATAAGCGCGCTGCCCTGCCGGTGGATTATTCCGGAGATGTAGTTGCGTAAGGTGTCGCGCGGTATCTGTGCGGAGTACAGTATGCCGCGCCCGCTGCTGGACCATGGCAGTTTTATGACTGCGCTGCCGAAGCGGTCTATGGTCTCCTCGGCGTAATCAAGAGTGTGAGCTTCGACGGGACGCAGGTGCTGAGGTGTGTCGAGTTTGCGGTGTATCTCAATGGTGGTGCGACGGTGGCTGAGCGTGCGCATGGCTGCAAGTGATTGGTCGGATGGAAGAAGAGTCTCGTCCACGCCCGCACGTAGAAACAGCGAGCGTGTGTACCGGCTCCATCCCCACGGGTGGGGTGCGGCTCCGGACGGAGCCGACGTCACCAATGTGCCGTGAAGGTTAAACCGCGATTTCAACTCCTCGGCTTGGGCTGCCATACTCAGGGTGTCGACCAGGATATAGTCATCTTCCTTAGCCCACCACAAAGGCAGCAACGCACCGGCATGACGCAGGGTGAGTGCGGCACGCGGAGGGGTGTATTGTGACTCGTCGGCGGCAAGCGCGAGGTCGTTTTCGGGGTTGAACAGTAGCAGTCGCGACATGTGTAGGCGTTTTAGCGGTGCCAAAGGTAGTGAAAATTGTAGTAAAATGGAGATATTATATCAAAGAGTGGCACGACGGCGGGCAATAAAGCGCGGTGGGATGCGTTAAATAAAAGATATGAATCGATTGCGCTACATAATATTATGTGTGATTGCTGTGGTGGCGGTGGCGTTTTCGGCAGGTGCCGGAGCGCAGCGTCTCAACGATAAGCTGATGAACCGTCCGTATGCCGATTTGCGTAAGTGGCACCTCGGTTTTTCGGTGGGCGTGCATACGCAGGACTTGAAGTTCACACACAATGGATTTGTGACAGAGGATGGTCAGACGTGGTTCATGGACCAACCTGGCTTTTCTCCCGGTTTTTGTGTGAACGGGTTGATAGATTTCCGTCTGAGCACTTATTTCAGCGTCCGGTTCACTCCCGGTATGTATTTCGGAAACCGCGACATAAAGATGATAGATACCACCAACGGTACCAAGGAGTCGCAGAATATCAAGTCGGCATACGTGGTGATGCCGATAGATCTGAAATTTGCCGCCCAGCGTTTCCGCAACGTGCGTCCGTATATGGTGGGTGGTGTGATGCCGGCATTTGACGTGTCGAAGAAGCGGAGTGACTTCCTCAAACTCAAGACCACGGACTTCTATCTGTCGGTGGGTTTCGGGTGTGATTTCTATCTCCCTTATTTCAAACTCAATCCTGAGATAAAATTCTGTTTCGGCCTTACAGACGTGATACAACATAAGCGTCCGGACCTGGCAGATGAACCAGACCGCTTGAAGATTACCCAATCACTGTCGAAAGCCACTTCACAGATGGTGGTGCTGACATTTTATTTTGAATAACACTACAGATGATATTGAGACGAAACGTTGACAGGATAATATGGATTGCGGTGGCATTGTGGTGTTCGCTGCTGGCATCGGCGCAGACTGATGTTCAGCTGTCGCAGTATTATGCTGTTCCGTCGTTCTACAATCCGGCTGCCATAGGTCTGACCGACAATATCCAGTTGCGTGCCGGCTCGCGATTGCAATGGGTGGGTATAGACAATGCCCCCAAGGCGTTTCTGCTCACTGGCAATATGCCGCTGAAGCTGTTCGGCAAGCGGTTTGGCGTAGGCATTATGGTGCAGCAGGAGTCGGCGGGTCTGTTCCGGAATCTGTCGGTGGGCGTACAGGCGGGTTATAAGATAAAATTGTGGAAAGGTGAGCTCACGGCATCACTTCAGATAGGTTATGCCAATGAGGTGTTCAAGGGCTCGGATGTGTATATCCCCGACGATGATGACTATCACGAAGGCACGGATGAGGCATTGCCGCAGACTGATGTGTCGGGCAATGCACTTGACTTGGGTGTGGGCGTTTTCTACAACCACAAGTGGTTTTGGGGCGGTGTGTCGTGCACCCATATCAATTCACCTACAATCACATTCAGCGACGATGCCGGTTCGACTACCGGTGGAGGAACCGGCGGCAGCACCGAGACTGCTAAAAATTATGAATTTCAATTGCGTCGCACATTGTATTTTATTGCCGGTAGCAATATTCCGATTAAAAATACGTTATTTGAAGTGATGCCCTCGGTGCTGGTGAAGAGCGATTTCAGCTTCACGCGGGCGGAGCTTACCGGACGTGTCCGTTACAAGAAACTGTTTACCGCAGGTGTAGGCTATCGTTTCGACGATGCTATAATAGCCACACTTGCCGCAGAGTACAAGGGTTTCTTTATCGGATACAGTTTCGATTATCCTACCTCCGCGATATCAAAGGCGAGCAGTGGCAGCCATGAAATAATACTCGGATATAACCTTAAACTGAATCTGTCCGACAAGAATAAAAATAAACACAAGAGTATTCGCATAATGTAATATGAAAAAACTTTCGATTTATCTCCTTACGTTAATCATATCTGCGGCTATGGCAGGCTGTGCCTCCGGGTCGCACGGTTCGGCGGGCGGTGAGGTCACCGGTGTGAGTGCAACATCGTGGTCAGAGCCTACGCCTTACGGAATGGTACTCGTGAGCCGCGGTTCCATGAAGGTGGGTCCGCAGGAAGCCGACAGCGCGTGGAACCTGAAAGCCGATGCCCGCGGTGTGTCGGTGGATGCGTTCTGGATGGACGAGACGGAAATCACCAACTCGAAATATAAGCAATTTGTGTTCTGGGTGCGTGATTCGATAATCCGTGAGCGTCTTGCCGATCCTGCATACGGCGGTAACGAGGAGTTCAAGATAGAGGAGGACCGTGAAGGTAATCCCATAACCCCGTATCTGAACTGGAACAAGCCTATACCATGGCGCAATCCCAATGAGGATGAAGCCCGCGCGATAGAGAGCCTTTACCGTACCAACCCCATAACGGGTGTGCGCGAACTTGACCCAGAACAGCTCAATTACCGCTACGAGACCTACAATCATACCGAGGCTGCCAAGCGCAAGCATCGGTTGAATCCCGCACGCCGTGAGTACAATACCGATAAGCCGGTGCCAACCGACGTGCCGCTGATATCGAAAGATACCGCATACTTCAATGACAACGGCGAGATAATACGCGAGACCATAACACGTGGGCTGACCGGTGATTTTGATTTCGTGAATACGTATATAGTAAATGTGTATCCCGATACCACAGCATGGATCAATGATTTTGAAAATGCCTACAATGAACCTTACGTGAGGATGTATTTCTCGCACGGCGGTTACAATGATTACCCCGTGGTAGGTGTGAGCTGGGAGCAGGCAAATGCTTTCGCCAACTGGCGTACCGACTTCCTGCGCCGTTCGCTGGGCCGCGAGGGTGTGTATATAGAACCGTATCGTCTGCCCACTGAAGCCGAGTGGGAATTTGCCGCCCGTGCCGGAGTGAACGACAACAAATATCCCTGGGCCGGTGACCTGCCATTGACAGAGGAGAAGGGATGCTTCTATGCCAACTTCAAGCCGCAAGAGGGTAATTATGTCCAGGACGGGCATCTGATAACCTCGCGTGTGGGAACATATTCGCCGAACGATTTCGGACTCTATGATATGGCTGGTAATGTGAGCGAGTGGACCTCTACCGCATTTACGGAGAGTGTGAGCAAGCTTACGAGCGACCTGAATCCGGAGTACCGCTATGATGCAGCCAAAGAGGACCCGTACAAACTGAAGCGCAAGATAGTACGTGGCGGTTCATGGAAAGATGTGGCACACAACGTGCGTTCGGACATACGCATGTGGGAATACCAGAACGAGCAGCGCAGCTATATAGGATTCCGTTGCGTACGGTCGCAGATAGGTTTTGCCCGTGGCAACAAGATTAAGAAGTAAACCAAGAGATTAAAGACAATACAGCATATTCGCAAACCGCAATGGGAAAAATTAAAAGATATAAAAACAGCGTGGAACGATTCCTCTCCGGCGAGAAGGGACAACGCTTTTTTAACTTTGCATACAGTATAGGTGCCGCTATCGTGATATGGGGCGCATTGTTCAAGATTCTGCACTTGCCCGGTGGCAATACGTTGCTTTCGATAGGTATGGGTACGGAGGTGCTTATGTTTGTGCTTACAGCATTTGACCGCCCGCCGCGCGAATACAATTGGGAAGAGGTGTTCCCCGTGCTATCGTCGAAGAACCCCGACGAACGTCCGGATTTCGCTTCAGGCTCCGGCGTAGTGGTAGGCGGTACATCTGTAAACTACGGCGGAACCGTGCAGACCGGAGTACCGGGTGCAACTGTGCCGGCTGCGGCAGTGGGAGAACCGGGTGCGGTGAGTGACGACTATATGGCTCAGATGTCGGGTATAGCCGCAGAGATGAGCAAGCTTAAAGCGACCACCGAAGCATTGAACAAGGTGAGTGAGGTGCTGCTCGACAGTTATCGTGCCATAACCGAAAACTCGGAAAATATCACACAGAGCTCCACCGGATATGTAGAGCAGATGCAGGCACTCAACCGCAATATAAGCGGACTCAACACCATATACGAGATACAACTGAAGAGTGTGTCGTCGCAGCTTGATGCCATAGACCGTGTGAACCGTGGCATAAAGGGTATATGCGATATGTACGAGACTACTGCCAACAAGAGCGCCAAGTACTGCGAGGAGAGTGAGAAGATGGCTATGTACATGCAGCAGCTCAATCAGGTTTATGCCAAGATGCTTCATGCCATGACCATAAACACTATGTACAATCCCGTGGCTGCCGCCGCACCGGCTGAGGTGCCTCCAACACCTCCGGTGTCTGAAGCGTGAACCATGAGATAGAGTTGTAAATAAAGAAACGTTACCGTCAGAAAATATAAATGGCACAATCCAATACACGACTATCCCCGCGCCAGAAGATGATAAACTTGATGTATATCGTCCTGACTGCCATGCTTGCGCTGAATGTGTCGAGCGATGTGCTCGACGGATTTACACAGGTGGAGGACGGCTTGGCGCGTACGAATGAAAATGTGAGCCGCCGCAACGACGCCATCTACTCCCAACTTGAGCGTTTTGCAGCTCAAAATCCGGAAAAAGGGCAGGTATGGTTTGACAAGAGCCGTGAGGTGCGCGGTGAGTCACAGAAATTGTATGCCGTAATAGACTCGATAAAGATGCTGATAGTGCGTCATGCCGACGGCAATGATGCCGATGTGTCCAATATACAAAACCGTGACGACCTGGAGTCGGCGGCTGTGGTGATGCTCAATCCGGCTACACGCAAGGGTGCGCAACTGCGTGCCGATGTGGATGCTTACCGGCAATACATAGAATCGGTGGTGGTGGATTCGGCAAAACGAGCCAGTATCAATGCCGCGTTGTCGACAGAACCGTTCCATCGCAAGGGCGTGGCACTGCCGCAGTTATGGGAAGAAGCGAAATTCGAGAACCAGCCTGTGGTGGCAGCCGTGACGCTCCTGACCAAGCTACAGAATGATGTGCGCTATGCCGAGGGTGAGGCCCTTGCCACCCTGCTCAATCAGGTGGATGCGGGTGATGTGCGCGTGAATGAGCTTAGCGCGTTTGTGATACCGCAGTCGCGACTGGTGATGCGCGGTGGTAAATATACAGCCGATATAGTACTTGCCGCAGTGGATACGACGGCACGTCCCAAAGTGTTTGTGGGCGGACGGGAGATACCGGGCGGACGCTATGAGTTCGCTACCGGCTCGACAGGTTCGTTTGACTACTCGGGGTATCTTGAGGTGGCTAACCGCGACGGTTCCACGACACGCCATCCATTTGCATCAAGCTATGTGGTAATGGAGCCGAGCGCTACCGTCTCCGCTACGATGATGAATGTACTTTATGCCGGTATAAACAACCCGATAAGCATATCGGTGCCGGGTGTGCCGACAAATAATGTGAGCGCGTCAATGACCAACGGCAGCCTGACACGCAACGGAAATGAATGGGTGGCACGTCCATCGGCGGTAGGTAAGGATGCGGTGATAACCGTTACGGCTACCATGGACGGACGCCAACAGACGGTAAACACCACCACATTCCGTGTACGTAAGTTGCCTGATCCTGTGGCATTCATAGCCTATACCGGTGCGGGTGGCGCTCCCGAACGTTACAAGGGGGGTAAACCCATATCGAAAGCTACATTGATGTCGGCAAAGGGTCTTGATGCCGCTATTGACGATGATATGCTGAATATAGATTTCAATGTGCTCAGTTTCGAGACCGTGTTTTTCGATTCGATGGGTAATGCCATTCCGGAGGTATCGGCAGGAGCATCGTTCTCACAGCGCCAGAAGGATTCGTTCCGCAGATTGTCGCGTGGCAAACGCTTCTATATCTCGCGCATACGAGCCAAAGGTCCCGACGGAATAGAACGCACGCTCAATCCGGTGGAAGTGATAGTTAACTAAGAATAGGAAAAAGAATATACCTTATTATATAGATGAAACAGATTAAGAGAATAGTTCTTACGGTAGTGGCTGTTGCCGCATTTGCCATGGTTTCGGTGGCGCAGGATTCGTCGAGCAGCTCGGCGGTGATGCGTCGCGGTGCGCGTGGTCGTGACCGCCAGCAGGACAATTCGCAGGTGACCACCCGTATGCAAAACAGGTTGCAAACCCAGGATGTGTCCGATGCGGATATGTCATGGATGAAGGTTATATACCGTTCGCTTGACCTGACGCAGGAGAAAAATGCGCCGCTTTATTTCCCGGAGCAGCCTACCGAAGGTGAGGAGAGCCTGTTCAGGATAATAATGCGATTGCTTGCCGACGGTAAAATCAACGTGTATGAATATCTTGACGGCCGTGAGGTGTTTACCGACCAATATAAGCTGAAAGTGCGTGATATTCTCGACCGTTTCCATATATATTATCAAGAAGCAAAAGGGAGCAGCGAGAAACATCCTAAATTTACTATAGACGAAAGTGATGTGCCGGCAAATGAGGTGCTAAGCTATTACATCGTGGAACGTTGGGAGTTTGATAACCGCAGCAATCGTATGCGCACGCGTGTGGAAGCTATATGCCCGGTGCTCCATAGAAGCGATGACTTCGGTATGGAGACCGTGAAATATCCCATGTTTTGGCTAAAGTTTGAGGATATACGCCCGTATCTGTCGACTCAGAATATATTCGTGTCAGATGACAATAATCTGCCCACATGCACTTACGATGATTACTTCCAGTTGGGGTTATATGACGGAGAGATATACAAGACCCGCAATCTGCGCAATAAGTCTATGGCTCAGTTATATCCCGAGCCTGAAGCGATGAAGCGCGCGCAAGACAGCATACAGAATTCGCTTGACAACTTCGAGAAAAAGCTGTGGGTGCCGTCGCTCGATGAACTGGCAGCCCGTCGTGAGGCAAAAGAGAAAGCTGAAGCCCTTGCCGCCGGTGCTGACACGACTGAGGTAGCTGCCGACAAGGTGGTTAAGACCTCCCGTCGCGGTGTTACGAGCCGTCGCGGAAATAAGGATGCCGCCAAGCCGGCAAAGGTGAAACGTGCCAAGACCAAGGCTCCGAAGACTAAATCGGCGGCAACACGCAGTGTGCGTAACCGCAAGCGCTGATCGCAGCTTTATTATAACAATATAAAATATCCATCAATCTTGCCGATTGGTGGATATTTGCATTAAAACAGGCATGTGGTTACAGGGCGTGCGTCAGTGTAAATGCTTATACAGCACCGGTGGATACGGATATATCTATGAGTAGTGGACTGTTAAACAATGGTGCCATATATGGGGTTATATAGGTATGAGACAGGAAGAATTGGACATACGGTTGGTAGAGTTACGTGAGAATAAACAGCTTACGCAAATGCATCGTTGGGAGTTCATGCGTTATAGCGGTACGGCTGTAGATGTCGAGTTGTCGACGAATTTCCGTAAAGATGGTCCTAAACGTCTGGTGGTTCTTGAACTTGGAGCGCACTATTCGACCATGCGCGGTCAGATACGCCGCCGGTTGCTCGACTATGTGGTGGATGCTGAGTTTGAAATCAATGATATAGATGGTGTGATAGATGCCGACCGGGAGGAGTTGGTGCTCACTACAGATCTGTTGCGGTTGATGCTGAGTATAGCTATCGGAGCCATACGCGGTATGATAGCGTTGCGTACTTCCGGCACATTCCTGGTCCATTATCCGCTACCGGTGTACAATCTGGATGAGATGGTGGATAATATAGTGGCTGCCGGAGCAGAGGTGGCTTATAATCCTATGGCTTATTGATGAGATATGCCTCTTTGGCGTAAACGTTTGCGCAGGAGGTCGGTGAATTGGTAGTTTTTCAGTCCCCACCGTGGACTTATGAGCAGGTGGTCGGGGGACTGTGATACAAACCGTTCGATAGCTATGCCGGGACGTAAACGTTGGATTATGTCGCAGCATAGGTCGATGTATTCTTCGACGGTGAAATGCGAAATCTGAATGGTTCCGTTTTGGACATCATTGGCAAGACGCGTACCCCTGATGAGTTGCAATTGGTGACATTTTATTATGTCGACCGGCAGGTCGTTGACTTCGTCGATGGTGTGAAGCATGTCGGCGCGGCTTTCCCCTGGTAGCCCCATAATGAGATGCAGCCCAACGGGTATACCGGCTTGTGCAGTGCGCCTTACGGCATCGGCGGTGTCGGACCATGAGTGGCACCGGTTTATCAGCTGTAGAGTGCTGTCATTGGCACTTTCGGCTCCGTATTCTATCATCACGAAGCGTTCGCGGCTTATTTCAGCCAAGGCATTGAGTAGCCGTTGCGGCATACAGTCAGGACGTGTGCCTATGACCAGTCCGAGTATGTCGGGCACATTGAGCGCTTCGCGGTACATGTCCAGTATGGTGTCGATGTCGCCGTGGGTGGATGTGTAGGACTGGAAATATGCAAGGTACTTCATGGATGGGTACTTGCGTGCGAAAAACTCCTTCCCTTTGGCGAGCTGTGTGGCTACAGGCGGGTGAGTTGCCGTATAGTCCGGAGAAAACGACATGTTGTTGCAATAGATGCATCCTCCGGTGCCTTTGGAGCCGTCGCGGTTGGGACATGTCAGTCCGGCGTTCACGGTGATTTTCTGAATCTTTCCGGGTAGATATGCCGATATGAAACGTGCGAAGTCTATGAATTGGAAATCCTCCATGGATTGCTACAGATGAGAGGTTTTGTTAATCAGCCAACTGTCGAGCATTACCATTGCTGCCATAGCTTCGACTATAGGTACGGCACGTGGGAGAACGCAGGGGTCGTGGCGTCCGCGTGCGTGAAGGATAGTCTCATTGCCTTTGTCATCGACGGTGGATACGTCGCGCAGGAGGGTAGCCACCGGTTTGAACGCCACCCGGAAATATATATCCTCGCCATTGGATATACCGCCCTGTATGCCGCCGGAATGGTTGGTGAGTGTGTGCGGTTTGCCATATTTGCCAGGCACGAATTGGTCAATCATCTCGCTGCCGAGACATCCGCAGTCGTTGAATCCCATACCATAGTCGAATCCCTTGGCTGCATTGATAGACATCATTGCCGATGCGAGCCGTGCGTGGAGTTTTCCGAATACCGGTTCGCCAAGCCCTACCGGACATCCTTTGATAACACCGGTAATCACTCCACCGATGGTGTCACCTGCCGATTTAACCCGCTTTATGAGCGCGCCCATGCGTTCGGCTATTTCGGGGTCGGGGCATCGTACGGGGTTGCTGTCGATTTCGTCAGGAGAATAGTGCGTGTAGTGGGCGGGCAGTACTATATCGCCCACTTGCGATGTGTAGGCGTATATTTTGATGCCGAGAATGTCGAGCGCCTGCGATGCGAGAGCGCCTGCAACAACGCGGGAAGCTGTCTCGCGCGCCGATGAGCGTCCGCCTCCACGATGGTCGCGAAGACCGTATTTGGCTGAGTAGGTGTAGTCGGCATGTGACGGACGGTAGGTGTGTTCGATAGTGGAATAGTCGGATGAGTGGTTGTCGGCATTGGCTATTGTAAATCCGATGGGTGTGCCGGTGGTGTAGCCGTTGTATAGTCCCGACAGGAGGGTGACGTCGTCGGATTCGTTGCGGGATGTGACGAGTGTGGACTGCCCCGGGCGTCGGCGCTGCAACTGGTAGCGCAGCTTGTCGAGGTCAATGCGTATGCCTGCCGGCATTCCGTCGATGATGCCGCCTATCGCCGGTCCGTGTGACTCACCGAATGATGTGAGCCTGTATATTTCTCCGAAACTATTCATGGTCTGTGGTGTCGTTTTGAGGTTGGGTTGTTATGTCGCATACCGTGGCATGAGTATATTCAATGAGGTCGATAGGGTTGATGCCCACCTGAAGCCCGCGTATTCCGGCGCTGATGAATATCTCATTGAACTGAGTGGCCGTGGCGTGAATGAATATCGGAAACGGCTTTTTCATGCCTATCGGGGAACATCCGCCACGTATGTAACCGGTGAGCGAGAGGAGTTCTTTCATAGGAATGAGGTCGGCTTTTTTCGCCCCGGCTATTTTGGCGGCTTTCTTGAGGTCAACCTCGCTGTCGCCGGGAACCACGCAAACGAAGTGCCCGGTTTTGTCTCCGTGTAGAACTAATGTCTTGAACACACACCGGATGTCCTCGCCCAGTTCCTCTGCCACGTGTGTGGCTGCAAGGTCGTTTTCATCGACGGTGTAGGGAATCAGTGTGTATTTTATGCCGGCTTTGTCGAGCAGCCGTGCCACGTTGGTTTTCTGTATGCGGCCCATAGCATGGTGGTTTGTCAGTGCACTATTTTGATACAGCTCTGATGCTGATAATGCAAAGTTACATTTTTTTGCCCCAACTTTTGTGCGGGTTTGCGTGTTTTTAAATCGTGAATCAAATTATAACCAAATATTAACAGAAAACCCCGTTTCAAATTATGAAAAAGTTATTGATTACCCTAATCGCCGTAGTAGGTATGGTGGCAGGCGCAAACGCACAGAAGATGAATATCTCGGCAAGTTATGGCGGCTATACGCTGATGGATGCCGCGGACTACCACGATGGGTGGGATGGCGTGAACAATGCCTGGGGCGCACTGAATCTCGGATTTAACGTGCAGGTGTTGCCCAAATTCTGGATTGGTCCGTCGTACACATTCTCAAGTACCACCACCAAGGGTAAGCATAACAGTAATATAGCTTACCATGTGATAATGCTTAATGGTCGTTACGACTATTATAAGAACCGTCTGCTCACGATGTATGCCCATCTTGGCGTGGGTGCTGAGATTTCACACATGCAGCCCCGTGGCGGTGATTCGTACAACAAGGGTTATTTCGCATTCCAGCTGTCGCCGATATGTGTGGATGTGCCGCTGTCCAAAATGTTTACGATGTTCGGTGAACTCGGATTCGGTGCGCAAGGTCTGTTGCAGGTGGGTGTGAAGGTTAACCTGTAAAGTATCACAGCTATGACTGACCGACTTAGTTACGAGGAGAAGAAAGAGCTTCCGGATTCGGTGTTCGGATTGCCTGAGAGACGTGAATATCCCATGCCCGATGCGGCGCATGTGCGTGCTGCCGAAGCATACTTCCGTTATTGTCCCGAGAATCTGAAGCCCCGTCTTGCCCGTGCCATACTCATGCGTGCCGGAGAGTACGGCGTGGATGTGGAGAGTCCTACCGTGCTTTCGTACGCGGAAAAACAGGACTTGTCAGAATAATATATTTAACCGTTACAGGTTCCCTGTCTTGCCAAATGTGATTTTGGTAGGGCAGGGGGCTTCGCTTTGATGTATAATTATAAAAAAAGTAGTATTTTTGCAGAGTATTTAAAAGAACGAATAACTAAGATATATAACCCAAAATGAACGTAGCTATAGTCGGCGCCAGCGGTGCTGTCGGTCAAGAATTTCTGAGAGTGCTTGAGGAACAGAATTTCCCTGTGGATAATCTTACGCTTTTCGGTTCGAAACGCAGTGCCGGAAAGAAATATATGTTTCGCGGTACTGAGTACACTGTAAAGGAACTTCAGCATAATGATGACTTCAAGGATGTGGACATAGCGTTCACTTCGGCAGGCGCAGGTGTATCGAAGGAGTATGCCGATACGATAACCAAGCATGGCGCACTGATGATAGATAACTCAAGCGCGTTCCGTATGGACAGCGATGTGCCCCTGGTGGTGCCAGAGGTGAATGGCGACGATGCGTTCAATACTCCCCGTAATATAATAGCCAACCCTAATTGCACCACAATACAGATGGTGGTGGCGCTCAAGCCCATCAATGACATAAGCCCGATAAAAAGGGTGCACGTTGCCACATATCAGGCTGCGAGCGGAGCCGGTGCGGCTGCTATGGATGAGCTTGTAGGTCAGTATGCGCAACTCCAACGCGGCGAGGAGCCTACGGTGGAGAAGTTTGCCTATCAGCTTGCCTACAATGTGATACCTCATGTGGATGTGTTCACAGACAATGGATACACCAAGGAGGAGATGAAGATGTACAATGAGACAAAGAAGATAATGCATGCGCCCGGGCTTGATGTTAGCGCTACGTGTGTGCGTGTGCCGGTAATGCGCGCGCACAGCGAGGCCGTGTGGGTGGAGACGGAAGCCCCCATCAGCCTGGAACAGGCGCGTGAAGCATTTGAACATGCCGAGGGGCTGGTGGTGATGGACCGTCCTGCCGACAAGGTGTATCCTATGCCGCTCGATATCGCAAACCAGAATCCTGTATTTGTGGGCCGTTTGCGCAGGGACCTGACTAACGATTGCGGTCTGTCGTTCTGGGTGGTAGGCGATCAGATAAAGAAGGGTGCGGCGTTGAATGCCGTACAGATAGCTCAATATATGATAGCGCACAAGAAATAAGTCGCGGCTGTAGTCAGAGATGTCCCGCTTAAGCCAATCTCACGCATAGAGTCATGATATTGTCGCTCGCCATTCCCGCCATGAGACCTATGGTTTCGTCGCCGGTGTCTATCTTCCTGATAGTGCTTGCGATAATCCTGCTTGCCCCTATGCTGCTGAGCCGCCTTAAGATTCCCCATGTGATAGGGATGATTGTTGCCGGTATAGTGGTGGGACCGCACGGGTTCAATATATTGGCCCGCGACATGAGTTTCGAGGTGTTCGGTCAGGTGGGCTTGCTTTACCTTATGTTTCTTGCGGGTGTGGAGATTGATATGTACCACCTGCGCAAGAATCTGAAAAAAGGATTTGTGTTCGGTCTGTACACATTCTTTATACCTCTTGTACTCGGCTCGTTGGCGGGCATCACGTTTCTGAAACTGGATTTCCTGACATCGGTGCTGCTGGCATCGATGTTTGCCGCACATACATTGCTGGCTTACCCTATAGTGTCGCGTTTCGGCTTGACTAAGAATCCGGCTGTAATCATTGCTATAGCCGGCACGATATTCACAGTGCTCGGATCGCTTATGGTGCTTGCCGCCACGGTGGGTGTGGCGCGCGAAGGAGAATTCAGTTTTGCTATAATCGGCAAACTGCTGGGCAGCATAGTGCTGTACTGTGCGGCGATGGTGTATGTGTATCCCCGTGTGACCCGTTGGTTTTTCAAACGGTACAATGATGGGATAATGCAGTTCATCTATGTGCTGGTGATGGTGTTCCTGGCGGCGGAGTCGGCAGTGATGATAGGGGTAGAGGGTGTGTTTGGCGCGTTCTTTGCCGGAATAGTCCTGAACCGTTATATCCCGGCGCGCTCACCTCTTATGACCCGTATAGAGTTTGTGGGCAATGCCCTTTTCATACCATACTTTCTGATAGGCGTGGGCATGCTTATCAATGTGCGCGTGCTCACCACCGGTTGGCTCACGATATATGTTGCCGCGGTGATGAGCGTCACAGCCATGATGAGTAAATGGATTGCGGCGTATGCCACACAGCGCACGTTCGGTATGCGCCCGATAGAGCGCTCGATGCTTTACCAACTTTCAAACGCGCACACGGCAGTCGCCCTGGCTGTGGTGATGATCGGTTATAAGCTCGGTATATTCGGTGAGTCGATATTGGATGGTACGGTGGTGATGATTCTGGTCACATGCACGGTGTCGTCGATAGGCACATCGCGTGCGTCGAGCCGATTGAAGGTGATGTCGCTCGCATCGGAGACGGTGGTGACCACCGGTGCCGGCGGTGGCAAGAAACCGGTGAATACCTTGATACCGGTGGTGAATCCGGTTACGGCGGTGGAGTTGGTGAATCTCGCCATTATGATGGGCTCGACCCAGCGTGGAGCCGGGCGGTTGTATGCGCTGCATGTGCGGAATGACAACTCTCCATCGTCGCGTGCCGTAGGTCAGAACTCGCTCGATGTGTCGGAGCAGGTGGCGGCAAGCGTGGATGTGAAGCTTAAGCCTATTGAACGTTACGACCTGAATTTTGTGACCGGTGTGCTCAATACCATAGAGGAACGAGATATCAACGAAGTGGTGATAGGATTGCATCGCCGGAGCAATGTGATAGATTCATTTTTCGGCGATAAACTCACGCAGCTGCTCAAGGCGACTTACCGTATGGTGGTGATATCGCGATGCTATATACCGGTCAACACGGTACGCCGTATAGTGGTGTCGGTGCCGGATCGCGCACAGTATGAAACCGGTTTTTGCCGGTGGGTATCGGCTATAGGTAATCTGACACGGCAGTTGGGTTGCAGGGTTATATTCTGCTGCTCGGGTGAGACACGTCGTTCCATAGAAGCCGTGTTGCGTGCCGGTCAGTATGACATACGCTCCGAGTACCGGTTGGTAGAGGAGTGGGATGACTTCATATTGCTTGCCAACAAGATTCTGGACGAGGATCTGTTTGTGGTGGTGAGCGCGCGCCGTGCCTCGGTGTCGTTTACCTCGGATATGGATGCGCTGCCTGAGTTCCTGCGCAAGTATTTCGCACAGAATAATCTTATAGTGATATATCCCGAGCAATTTGGCGAAGAGGCGTCGGTGCCCACTATGGCAGATGCATTGTCGACCGATATGGAGACGGCTCCATCGGCATTGTGGCTTAAGGTTATGGAGTATTACCGCGCGGGCATAGCATTGCGCAAGCGATTCACGCACCGCAACCGCCGGAATCGTATAGACCTTTGATTATTTGTATGTTTCGGTAATTTCGTAGAGGGCTGTGTAAAGACGTTCGTCGCTCTCGGTCAGTTCTATACCACGTCGTGCCATGACGCGTCGGGCTATGTTGAAGAATTTAGCCGGCGGTACGTCGGCGAACCCGGCTACAGAACCTTCGGTGAATGACGCCACGAAGTTGCGCGGGAATCCAGTGCCATGTATGTTGACGCCTACCCCCACTACCGTAGCTGTATTGAACATGGTGTTTATGCCCGCTTTGGAGTGGTCGCCCATGATTAGTCCGCAGAACTGCAGTCCGGTGCGCATGAACCGGCGGGTGGGGTAGTTCCATAGCTTTATTTCGGTATAGTCGTTTTTGAGGTTGGATGCCACGCATCCGGCTCCGAGGTTGCACCATGAGCCTATCACGGCATTGCCGAGGAAACCATCGTGGGCTTTGTTGGAGTAGGGGTGCATGACCACGTTGTTGAGTTCCCCGCCCACCTTGCAATAGTTGCCTATGGTGGTGTCGCTGTAGATTTTGGTACCCATGTTGACCGTGACATGGTCCATGATGGCTATGGGACCGCGCAGGCAGCTCCCTTCCATCACTTCAGCGTTGGCGCCTATGTATATGGGGCCGGATTTGGTGTTGAGAAACGCACCCTCGACCGTAGCGCCGGGTTCGATGAATATCATTGACGGGTCACCGATTACGGTGCATGATTGGCTTACGGATTGTGATGTGCGTCCGGCTGTAATGTCGGCAAAATCGCGGCGTATGGTTTCGCCATTTGCCGTGAAGATGTCGTATAGATGTGTTATGGCGCGTGGCATTTCCGGGAAGTCGCGTACAAAGAATGTATTGACATCGGCGGTTACATCGCCGCGACGTGCCGCTATGGTGCCGTCGGGGAGTTTCAATGCTTCGCCGTGGTTCAATGTGGTGATGGACTTCACGAGTTCCGGTGTGGGAAGTATATGTGATGCGATAATAAGATTGTCGTGCTCGGTGTGTAATGGGAACTTTTCCGAAAGGTACCCGACGGTGAGGTATGAATAATGCCCCGGCAGCATGCGTTGCCATTTCTGCGCTATGGTGCCTATGCCTACCATAATATGTGATATGGGGCGTGTGAACGTGAGGGGTAGTAGCTGGGCGCGCACCTCTTCGGTGTCGGCGAGAATTATGTTTGTCATGACTTTATTGCGTGATTTATGTGGCAAATTTATTAAATTTGCGTGTATTTTAAAGGTTGAAGTCATGAATTTTATCCCTACGGAAATAGAAGGTGTGTGGATTGTGGAGCCGAAGCGTTTTGGCGACGCCCGTGGTTATTTCAGCGAGACGTTCAAAAAGAATGAGTTTGAGTCGGCTGTTGGGGTGGTGGATTTTGTCCAGGACAATGAGTCGTTTTCGAGTCGTGGGGTGCTACGCGGACTGCATTTCCAGAAAGGTGAATTCTCGCAGGCAAAGTTGGTGCGCGTGTCGCGTGGTACGGTGCTTGATGTTGCCGTGGACTTGCGTGGCGGCTCGCCTACCTACGGGCGTCATGTGGCGGTGGAGCTGTCGCATGACAATGGACGGCAGCTGTTCATCCCCCGAGGTTTTGCCCATGGTTTTGTGGTGCTGAGCGAGGAAGCGCAGTTCCAATATAAGGTGGATAATATGTACGCGCCTCAATCGGAAGCCACGCTGCGGTTCGATGATCCGGCGTTGGGTATAGACTGGCGCATTTCGCCGGATGAGATGCTGCTGTCGGATAAGGACTTGCGCGGTGTGTCGCTGGCAGATATAGAGCCGTTTTAGTGTTGTCAAATCCGCTGCGTGCGGATTTGGACATGCTAAAGTTATATATATTGTTCCTTCCTATTAGAAGGGGTCGATTTATTTAAGCCGGATGCCGATTTTGGGTCGGACGCCGGCTTGTTGTCGTTTATTTAGGTAGGTTTTCAATATCTGTCATGCTCGCGGAATGCGGCTGTTTGCCGAGTGTGAATGAATCTGAAAATAAAATGGGCGGATTGTGATAATTGGATGCAGAAATATTTGGTAGTTAGAAAATTAGTTAGTAATTTTGCAACGCTTTTAAGCATGAAAAGGCGTCAATCCATGGCTAAACTATTGAAAGATAGTGCGATGGTTGGCGCGAAATGTGTGCGGAAAAGCATGGAAAAAGATTTATAGACAAACAGATTTAATAAACGAAAAGTAAAAACAAGAACTAAGATGCCTACGATTCAGCAATTAGTAAGAAAAGGACGTGTAGCTCTTGAGGATAAGAGTAAGTCGCCTGCTTTGGATTCGTGTCCTCAGCGTCGTGGCGTGTGTGTGCGTGTGTACACCACTACCCCCAAGAAGCCTAACTCGGCAATGCGTAAGGTGGCCCGTGTGCGCCTGACTAACGGTAAGGAAGTGAACTCCTATATCCCCGGTGAAGGCCACAACTTGCAGGAACACTCGATAGTGCTCGTTCGCGGCGGTCGTGTAAAGGACCTTCCCGGTGTGCGCTACCACATTGTACGCGGTACTTTGGATACGAGCGGTGTGAAAGATCGCACACAGCGTCGTTCGAAATACGGTGCCAAGCGTCCGAAAGCTGCCAAGAAGTAATTAAATCAGCGCAGCTAATCTTACAAGAACCCCATCGGCTTCGGGGTAATGAAGCCGGGTAAATAAAAAAACGAGTTATTAAACTTCGGTTTTTGATTTATTGGAAGGCTAATTCGATGGTTGAGTAAATGGTGAGCGAGAGAGCCGCCGTTGAAGAAGAAAGAAGCAGCAACCAAGCAAACAAAAAACGACAAATTTGTAAAAAGACAAATGAGAAAGGCAAAGCCAAAAAAACGGATTGTATTACCTGATCCCGTTTTTAATGACGTAAGAGTGTCGAAATTCGTCAACCACCTGATGTATGACGGTAAGAAGAACACATCTTATACTATTTTCTACAGTGCACTTGAGACTGTGAAGTCCAAGCTCCCCAACGAGGAAAAGACTGCACTCGAAATCTGGAAAAAAGCCCTCGAAAATATCACACCCCAAGTGGAGGTGAAATCGCGTCGTGTGGGTGGTGCAACATTCCAAGTTCCTACTGAAATCCGCCCCGACCGCAAGGAGTCAATATCAATGAAGAACCTTATCCTCTATGCCCGCAAGCGCGGCGGCAAGACCATGGCCGATAAGCTGGCTGCCGAGATAGTGGATGCCTACAACGAACAAGGCGGCGCATTCAAGCGCAAGGAAGATATGCACAAGATGGCAGAAGCTAACCGTGCTTTCGCTCACTTCCGTTTCTAATTCCACGATTTTTCATTGACAATTGAATTTTAGAACACAATGGCTAAATCAGACGAACAATTAAAATATACCCGTAACATCGGTATTATGGCTCACATCGATGCCGGTAAGACTACCACATCAGAGCGTATACTTTTCTACACGGGTTTGACTCATAAAATCGGTGAGGTTCACGACGGCGCCGCTACCATGGACTGGATGGAGCAGGAGCAGGAACGTGGTATAACCATCACCTCTGCCGCTACTACCGCATTCTGGAACTATGCCGGCGACAAATACAAAATCAACCTTATTGACACTCCGGGACACGTGGACTTCACTGTAGAGGTGGAACGTTCACTCCGTGTCTTGGACGGTGCCGTGGCTACTTTCTGTGCCGTAGGTGGTGTGGAACCCCAGTCGGAAACGGTATGGCGTCAGGCAGACAAGTACAATGTGCCCCGTATCGGTTATGTAAACAAGATGGACCGCTCGGGTGCCAACTTCTTTGAAGTGGTACGCCAGTTGAAGGATGTGCTCGGTGCAAATCCTTGCCCCATCCAAATTCCTATCGGTGCTGAAGAAACCTTCAAGGGTGTAGTTGACCTTATCCGCATGAAGGCTGTTTTCTGGCCTGATGAAGCGATGGGTGCTGAATATGTGCTTGAGGATATCCCCGCTAACCTTCAGGACGAAGCTGAAGAATGGCGCGACAAGATGCTTGAGAAAATCGCCGAATTCGACGATGTGCTCATGGAAAAATATTTCGATGACCCCTCTACCATCACTGAAGATGAAATCCGCCGCGGCTTGCGTGCAGCCACCCTCGCAATGGAGGTTGTGCCGATGACTTGCGGTAGCTCGTTCAAGAACAAGGGTGTTCAGCTCCTGTTGGACAATGTCTGCGCTTATCTGCCCAGCCCCACTGACTCCGGTGCTGTAGAAGGTCACGAACCGGGCAATCCCGATCAGGTGGAAACCCGCGAACCCTCTGCCGAGGCTCCTATGTGCGCGCTTGCGTTCAAGATTGCCACTGACCCGTATGTGGGCCGTCTTACATTCTTCCGTGTCTATTCCGGTGACGTGGTTGCCGGCAGCTATGTGTTGAATGCACGTTCCGGCAAGAAGGAACGCGTGTCACGTCTGTTCCAGATGCACTCCAACAAGCAGAATGCGAAAGATATGATCGGTTGCGGCGATATAGGCGCAGGTGTGGGCTTCAAAGATATCCGCACCGGTGATACCCTTTGCGACGAAAACCATCCTATAGTACTCGAGGCTATGGACTTCCCCGATCCCGTAATCGGTATCGCTGTTGAGCCCAAGACTCAGAAGGACCTTGATAAACTCGGTGTGGGCTTGCAGAAGCTTGCTGAAGAAGACCCCACATTCCGTGTGCAGACCAACGAAGAGACCGGTCAGACCGTTATCTCCGGTATGGGTGAGCTTCACCTCGATATCATTATCGACCGTCTGCGTCGCGAATTCAAGGTAGAGTGTAACCAGGGTCGTCCGCAGGTTACTTACAAAGAAGCTATCACAGCTCCCGTTGAACTCCGTGAAGTGTTCAAGAAGCAGACCGGTGGTCGCGGTAAATTTGCCGATATCATCGTGCGCGTAGAACCGGTAGACGAAGGCTTTGAGGGCAACCTTCAGTTTGTTGACGAAGTCAAGGGTGGTAACATTCCTAAGGAATACATCCCCTCTATCCAGAAGGGCTTCCAGACTGCAATGAAGAACGGTGTGCTCGCCGGCTACCCCGTAGAGCAGCTCAAGGTTACCGTAATCGACGGTTCGTTCCACCCGGTGGACTCCGACCAGCTTTCATTTGAGCTTTGCGCTATCCAGGCTTTCAAGAAGGCTTCGGAAAAGGCAGGTCCCGTATTGCTTGAGCCTATCATGAAGATAGAGGTGGTAACTCCTGAAGAAAGCATGGGTGACGTGATCAGCGACTTGAACAAGCGTCGCGGTCAGGTAGAGGGCATGGAAACAAGCCGCAGCGGTGCCCGCGTGGTTAAGGCAAAGGCTCCTCTCGCCGAGATGTTCGGTTATGTTACCGCATTGCGTACCATCACTTCGGGTCGTGCCACATCGACAATGTCGTTCTCGCACTACAGCGAGGTTAGCTCGTCGATTGCCCGCAACGTGCTTGCCGAATGCCAAGGCCGTGTGGACTTATTGAAGTAAAATAAACTTTCATTCAACAGAATATGAGCCAAAAAATCAGAATCAAACTTAAATCTTACGATCACGACTTGGTTGACAAGTCTGCCGAAAAGATTGTGAAGACCGTCAAGAGCACGGGCGCCGTTATCAGCGGTCCTATACCTCTGCCCACTCACAAGCGTATCTTCACTGTTAACCGCTCGACTTTCGTTAACAAGAAGTCACGTGAGCAATTCCAGTTGTCGAACTTCAAGCGTCTTATTGACATCTACAACTCAACAGCCAAGACTGTCGACGCGCTTATGAAGCTTGAATTGCCCAGCGGTGTAGACGTTGAAATCAAAGTGTGATAACATCGTAAGATTAGAAAAGAAACAAAACAAACATTAAAAACTTAGAGAAATGCCAGGATTATTAGGAAAGAAAATCGGAATGACATCCGTTTTCAGTGCCGACGGCAAGAACGTGCCGTGCACTGTTATCGAAGTGGGTCCTTGTGTAGTTACTCAAATCAAGACAGCTGAAGTCGACGGCTATGAAGCCCTCCAGCTCGGTTTCGTGCAGAAGAAAGAAAAGCACACAACCAAGCCTTTGGCAGGTCATTTTGAAAAAGCAGGAGTAGCTCCCCAAAGACACTTGGCCGAGTTCAAGGGTTTTGAAGGCGAATACAAGCTGGGTGATACCATTACGGTTGACGCCCTCTTTGCTGAAGCTGATTTCGTTGACATCCAGGGTACCTCCAAAGGTAAGGGTTACCAGGGTGTTGTAAAGCGTCACGGTTTCGGTGGTGTCGGACAGACCACTCACGGCCAGCACAACCGTCTGCGTGCCCCCGGTTCTATCGGTGCATGTTCGTATCCCGCGAAGGTGTTCAAGGGTATGCGTATGGCAGGCCAGATGGGCAATGAGAAGGTTACCGTGCAGAACTTGCAGGTCATCAAGGTTATGCCCGAGCACAATCTGTTGTTGATAAAGGGTTCAATCCCCGGAAGTAAAGGTTCAATCGTAATAATTGAGAAATAATGGAACTCGCAATATATAACATAAAAGGAGAGGACACCGGTCGCAAGGCTCAGCTCAACGATTCAGTGTTTGCAATCGATGCCAACGAGCACGCCGTATATCTCGATGTGAAGCAGTATCTTGCCAACCAGCGCCAAGGAACCCACAAGTCCAAAGAACGCAGCGAGGTTTCGGGTTCTACCCGCAAGCTTCATAAGCAGAAGGGTGGCGGCGGCAGCCGTATCGGTGATATCAACTCACCCCTGTTGGTAGGTGGCGGCCGTGTTTTCGGTCCCCGTCCACGCGACTATCGCTTCAAGTTGAATAAGAAAGTTAAGCAGCTCGCACGTAAGTCGGCACTGACCTATAAAGTTCAGGATAATCAGATAAAAGTGGTTGAAGACTTCACTTTTGAAGCTCCGAAAACTAAAGATTTCGTAAATTTTGCTAAAAATCTACAAGTAGAAGGCAAAAAAGTGCTTGTGGTTTTAGCAGGTCAGGATAAAAACTTATATTTGTCACTCCGTAACGTTCCGAACGCTCAAATCATTACAGCATCGGACGTTAATACGTATGCCATCATGCACAGCAATGCTATTCTCCTCACGGAAAGTAGCCTTGATGTTATTAATAATCTTTAACCAAAAAGGAGATTTTAACAATGGATATAACAATTAAGCCAATCGTCACAGAAAAAGCTACCAAGCTCACAGATAAGCTTAACCGCTACACTTTCCGTGTGTCTCCCGATGCCAACAAGTATCAGATCAAGTCTTTGGTTGAAAAGCTTTACGGCGTTAAAGTGGTTAATGTAAACACTGCTGTGGTACGTGGCAAAAACAAGTCGCGCTGGACTAAGAGCGGCTTGCTTCGCGGCAAGACTGCTTCTTACAAGAAAGCATTCGTCACTGTAGGCGAAGGACAAACTATTGACTTTTATAGCAATTTATAATAGAAAATGGCAGTAAGAAAATTCAAGCCCACTACACCGGGGCAGAGACACAAAGTTATTGGCGTATTCAAAGGTACAATCACTGCTACTACGCCAGAGAAATCTCTTACAGTCGGCAAGCGTTCAACCGGCGGTCGTAACGCCGAAGGTCACCTCACTAACCGTTACCAAGGTGGGGGACACAAACGCAAATACCGTATCATAGACTTTAAGAGAAACAAAGACGGTGTACCCGCAGTAGTAAAGAGCATCGAGTACGATCCCAACCGTTCGGCTCGCATCGCGCTCCTTTACTATGTTGACGGTGCTAAAGCTTACATAATTGCACCCAACGGCTTAGAAGTCGGTGCAACTGTAGTCAGCGGACCCGAGGCTGCTCCTGAAGTGGGCAACGCTCTTCCCTTGAGCAAAATCCCCGTAGGTACCTTGGTCCACAACATCGAGTTGCGCCCCGGTCAGGGAGCCTTCATGGCTCGCTCAGCCGGCACCTTTGCTCAGTTGGTTTCTCGCGAGGGAGACTATGCGATTATCAAATTACCTTCAGGCGAAACCCGCAAAGTGCTCGCCGCTTGCAAGGCCACAGTAGGTGTTGTAGGCAACAGCGAACACTCGTTGGAACGCAGCGGCAAGGCCGGTCGTTCACGTTGGTTGGGTCGTCGTCCCCGCAACCGCGGCGTAGTGATGAACCCTGTGGATCACCCGATGGGTGGTGGCGAAGGCCGTTCTTCAGGTGGACATCCTCGCTCACGTAAGGGCTTGTACGCTAAGGGTCTTAAGACTCGTGCTCCGAAGAAACATTCTTCTAAGTACATCATTGAAAGAAGGAAAAAGTAATTGATTAATTAAGCAAAACTTATGAGTCGTTCATTAAAAAAAGGCCCGTTTATCAGTGTAAAGCTCGAAAAGAAGGTCGAAGCAATGGAAGCCAGCGGCAAGAAGTCGGTAATCAAGACTTGGAGCCGTGCGTCTATGATAGCTCCCGAGTTCGTAGGCCACACTTTTGCAGTACACAACGGTAACAAATTCATTCCTGTCTACGTGACTGAAAACATGGTAGGACACAAGCTCGGCGAATTCGCTCCGACACGTAACTTCCGTGGTCATGCAGGCAATAAGAAATGATCGGGCCCGGTAAAATAATTTTTTAGACAAAAAAAGAATTAAATACAATGGGTGTAAGAAAAAGATTATCCGCCGATAAGAAAAAGGAAGCGCGCAAAGACGTAGCTTTCGCAAAGCTTACCAATGTCCCCACATCGCCCCGCAAGATGCGTCTGGTGGCCGATATGGTACGCGGCGTGGAAGTGTTCCGTGCGCTTGGTATACTTAAATTCTCCAATAAGGAGGCAGCCGCTCGTCTTGAAAAGCTTTTGCGTTCGGCAATAGCCAACTGGGAAGCCAAAAACGATCAGAAAGCCGAAAACGGCATGTTGCGCATCAGCACTATCTATGTGAACTGTGCCCCGATGCTCAAACGTCTTCGTCCGGCTCCTCAGGGTCGTGGCTACAGAATCCGTAAACGTGCCAACCATGTGACTTTGGTTGTAGACACTATTGATAACGCAAATAACTAAGGCAAACAATGGGACAGAAAGTTAATCCAATAAGCAATCGCTTAGGCGTAATTCGCGGATGGGACTCGAACTGGTTCGGCGGCAAGAAATACGGCGACGCCATCCTGGAAGATTCCAAGCTCCGTAAATATCTCAATGTGCGTCTTGCAAAATCAAGCGTGTCGCGCATAGTAATCGAACGCAATTTCAAGTTGATCACCATCACCGTGTGCACCTCGCGTCCCGGTCTGATCATCGGTAAAGGCGGTTCGGAAGTTGACAAACTCAAGGAAGAACTCAAGAAAATCACCGACAAGGACGTTCAGATCAATATATTTGAAGTAAAGCGTCCTGAACTTGACGCTCAAATCGTGGCAAGCACCATCGCACGCCAGATTGAAGGCAAAATCGCCTACCGTCGCGCTGTAAAGATGGCAATCGCATCGACCATGCGCAGCGGAGCAGAGGGTATCAAGGTTCAGGTGAGCGGACGTTTGAACGGTGCTGAAATGGCTCGTTCGGAAATGTTCAAGGAAGGTCGTACGCCGCTGCACACTTTGCGTGCCGACATCGACTACGCCTTGGTCGAGGCACATACTAAGGTAGGTGTTATCGGCGTGAAGGTGTGGATTTGCCGTGGCGAAGTTTATGGCAAGCGTGACCTCGCTCCTTCGTTTACCAACAGCGGTAAGGACAACCGTTCGATGGGTGCCGGCAACGGTAACCGTGAAGGACGTCGTGGTATGAGCCGCAAACCTAAAACCAACCGTTAAACCACCTCAATAACAACAAAATGTTACAACCTAAGAAAACTAAATTCCGCCGCCAGCAAAAAGGCCGTATGAAAGGCAATGCTCAGCGCGGCAACCAGTTGGCCTTCGGTTCGTTTGGCATAAAGACCTTGGAGTCGAAATGGATCACCGGTCGTCAGATTGAGGCGGCTCGTATCGCAGTGACCCGCTATATGCAGCGTCAAGGTCAGATATGGATCAGAATATTCCCCGACAAACCTATCACCAAGAAACCCGCTGAAGTACGTATGGGTAAAGGTAAAGGTGCTCCCGAAGGCTTCGTGGCTCCCGTTACCCCCGGTCGCGTAATCATAGAAGTGGAGGGCGTAAGCTTCGACATCGCTAAGGAAGCATTGCGTCTTGCAGCCCAGAAGCTCCCGGTTACCACCAAATTTATAGTACGTCGCGATTATGATCCTACCCAAAACGTGTAATAGATTATGAAAAAAGAAGAACTCAAAGAACTCAGCACGCAGGATTTGAAGGATCGTTTGGAGCAGATGGTGCAGGAATATGCTCAATTGAAGATAACCCACTCTATCTCCCCCATAGACAATCCCGCCAAAATCACGGCTGACCGCAAAATGATTGCACGCGTTAAGACAGAGTTGCGTCAGCGCGAGCTTAACAATAAGTAATCCCAAGAACTAATGGAAATGAGAAATTTAAGAAAAGAACGTATTGGGGTTGTGTCGAGCAATAAGGGTGACAAGACTATCACTGTTATGGTGAAGTGGAAAGAAAAGCACCCCATCTACGGCAAGTTTGTCAACAAGACAAAGAAATATCACGCCCACGATGAAAAGAACGAGTGCAGCATCGGTGATACCGTAAAGGTGATGGAGACTCGTCCGCTGAGCAAAACCAAAAGATGGAGATTAGTAGAAATAATCGAAAAAGTTAAGTAAAAGATATGATACAGACTGAAAGCCGTTTAACCGTTGCTGACAACAGCGGAGCCAAAGAAGCCCTGTGCATTCATGTACTGGGTGGTACCGGTCGTCGTTACGCCACAGTGGGCGACATCATCGTAGTATCGGTGAAGAGTGTCATCCCATCGTCGGATGTAAAGAAAGGTACTGTGTCGAAAGCAGTCGTTGTGCGCACCAAGAAGGAAATCCGCCGTGCCGACGGAAGCTATATCCGTTTCGACGACAACGCTTGTGTGTTATTGAACAATGCCGGTGAACTTCGCGGTACCCGTATATTCGGTCCGGTGGCCCGTGAACTTCGTGCCACTAACATGAAGATAGTTTCACTCGCACCTGAAGTACTTTAACCCCCGAAAGAAACACATTAAGTAATGAGTAAGTTACATATAAAGAAAGGCGATACAGTGTATGTGCTCAGCGGCGAGGACCGCGGCAAGACAGGTCGCGTGCTCAAGGTGCTCGTGACCAAAGGCCGTGCCATCGTTGAAGGTGTCAACATTGTAACCAAAGCCACCAAGCCCAGTGCAAAGCACCCTCAGGGCGGACTTGTGAAGATGGAAGCTCCCGTTCACATTTCCAACCTCAGCTTGATCGATCCCAAGTCGGGCAAACCTACCCGCATCGGCCGTCGTCCCAACGCTGAAGGCAAGTTAGTAAGATACGCTAAAAAATCAGGAGAGGAGATTAAGTAATGAGCACTACAACACTTAAGAAAGATTATACCGAGCGCATTGTCCCCGCTCTTGAGAAGGAATTTAACTATACTACAGTGATGCAGGTTCCCCGCCTGAAGAAGATTGTGATCAATCAGGGTCTGGGCGAAGCTACTCAGGACAAGAAGATTATCGAGACTGCCATCAACGAGCTTACTGCCATCACCGGTCAGAAGGCTGTGGCTACCCTCTCCAAGAAGGATATCTCTAACTTCAAGCTCCGTAAGAAAATGCCCGTAGGCGTCATGGTGACATTGCGTCGCGACAAGATGTACGAGTTCCTCGAACGTCTTATCCGCGTGGCTCTTCCCCGTATCCGCGACTTCAAGGGTATCGAAGGCAAGCTTGATGGCCGTGGTAACTACACCCTGGGTATCACCGAGCAGATTATCTTCCCCGAAATCAACATCGACAACATCAGCAAGCTCCTCGGTATGAACATCACGTTCGTTACCTCGGCAAACACCGACGAAGAGGGCTACGCTCTGTTGAAACATTTCGGACTTCCTTTCAAAAAACGCTAATAAATCAAGATTATTCATATGGCAAAAGAATCAATGAAAGCCCGCGAGGTGAAACGCGCTAAACTTGTGGCAAAATATGCCGCTAAGAAAGCCGCCCTCAAGGAAGCCGGCGACTACGAAGCTCTTCAGCTTCTGCCCAAGAACGCCTCGACAGTGCGTCTGCACAACCGTTGCAGCATCACCGGCCGTCCCAAAGGCTACATGCGTCAATTCGGTCTTTCCCGTATCCAGTTCCGTGAAATGGCTTCAGCCGGTCTTATCCCCGGTGTGAAGAAAGCGAGCTGGTAATCCACGGGAAGACGTGGACCGCACGCATTGCATTACAATAATGTGAAAAATCAAACAGATTTTACGCAGAGTATTAAATATTGTTCGGGTAGTCCGAATCAATTTAAACAATATCAAAAATGACAGATCCAATAGCAGATTATCTGACAAGATTGAGGAACGCTATCAAAGCCAACCACCGCGTGGTGGAGATTCCCGCCTCAAACTTGAAAAAAGAAATCACCAAGATTCTTTTTGAGCAAGGCTATATTCTTAATTACAAGTTTATAGAGGGTGAGACCCCCGCAGGCATCATCAAGATTGCCTTGAAGTACGATCCCGTTGACCGCGTGAACGCTATCAAGAATTTGAAGCGTGTGTCGCGTCCGGGTCTTCGCCAGTATACCGGCTACAAAGATATGCCGCGAGTGTTGAATGGTTTAGGCATTGCCATCCTTTCCACTTCTCAGGGCGTGATGACCAACAAGGAAGCACGCGAGAAGAAAATCGGTGGCGAAGTGCTGTGTTATGTTTACTAATTTCATAGGAGGATACAGATATGTCAAGAATAGGTAAAGCTCCCATTGAAATCCCCGCCGGTGTAACCGTGAAGGTGGATAATAACATAGTAACTGTAAAGGGTCCTAAAGGCGAACTTTCGCAGGCCATCAACCCCGATTTGAACGTGGAGGTCGCTGACGGTCATATCACACTGACCCGTCCTACCGACGACCGCGAGCACCGTGCCCAGCACGGTCTCTACCGCGCCCTTATCCACAATATGGTTGTGGGTGTGTCCACCGGCTATCGCAAGGAAATGGAATTAGTAGGTGTGGGTTACCGTGCCGCAGCTACCGGTCAGGTGCTCGAACTTTCGCTCGGTTACTCTCACGCTATATATATCAAACTCCCCCCGGAGATCAAGGTCGAAACCAAAAGCGAACGTAACAAGAACCCTCTTATTATCCTTGAAAGCGACGACAAGCAGCTGCTCGGTCAGGTTTGCGCCAAAATCCGTTCGTTGCGTAAGCCCGAACCCTACAAGGGCAAAGGTATCAAGTTCGTGGGTGAAATCATTCGTCGTAAGTCGGGTAAGTCGGCAAGCGCTAAATAATTTTAATTGAAGTAATCATGATCTCCAAGATACAAAGAAGAAACAAAATCAAAACACGCATCCGCGGCAAAATCTCCGGCACAGCCGCACGTCCGCGCATGAGCGTGTTCCGCAGCAACAAGCAGATTTACGTACAGCTCGTTGACGACCTCGCCGGCAAGACTCTTGCCGCTGCGTCGTCAAAGGGTCTGGAAGGCGGCACCAAGAGCGAGATAGCAGCCAAGGTTGGCGAGGCTATCGCACAGAAGGCTCAGGCTGCCGGTATCACCGAAGTAGTATTTGACCGTAACGGTTACCTGTTCCACGGTAGAGTGAAATCATTGGCTGATGCCGCTCGTAATGGCGGACTTAAATTTTAAGAATCATGGCAAAAAGAAATAACAGAGTAAAATCGACCAACGACTTAGAGTTGAAGGATCGTCTTGTGGCTATAAACCGTGTTACCAAGGTAACCAAGGGTGGCCGCACATTCACCTTTGCCGCTATTGTGGTGGTAGGTAACGAAGACGGTATCGTAGGCTGGGGCCTCGGTAAAGCCAATGAAGTTACCGCAGCTATCGCCAAGGGCGTGGAAGCTGCCAAGAAGAACCTTATCCGCGTACCTGTTCACAAGGGCACTCTGCCCCACGAACAGGTGGCAAAGTTCGGTGGTTCACGCGTAATCCTCAAGCCCGCGTCACACGGTACCGGTGTTAAGGCAGGTGGTGCTATGCGTGCCGTATTGGAAAGCGTCGGTATCACTGACGTGCTTGCCAAGTCCAAAGGTTCATCTAACCCCCACAACCTCGTGAAGGCTACAATAGCCGCTCTCGATGAAATGCGTTCTCCGGCTCAGGTAGCCCAGAACCGTGGTATTTCGGTAGAAAAAGTGTTTAACGGTTAATACTATCTCCATGGCACAGATAAAAATCAAGCAAATTAAAAGCCGCATCAATTGCCCTGCCGTTCAAAAACGCACGCTCGATGCATTGGGCTTGAAGAAAATGAATCACACTGTGGTTAAAGAAGACACTCCCTCTGTGATGGGTATGGTTAACAAAGTCCGTCACTTGGTAGAAGTGACCAACGCTTAATAAATCAATCAATTCAGAACTACTATGGAATTAAATACTTTACGTCCGGCCGTAGGATCGGTAACTTCCAAAACCCGCGTTGGTCGCGGTCCCGGTTCGGGAAAGGGTGGTACATCTACCCGCGGTCACAAGGGTGCAAAATCTCGTTCGGGTTACAGCCGTAAGATCGGTTTCGAAGGTGGTCAGATGCCCCTTCAGCGCCGTTTGCCCAAATTCGGCTTCAAGAACATCAACCGTGTAGCTTACAAAGCTATCAATTTGGTGGATATCGAGGCCTTGGCTACAGCTAAGAACCTTGAAAAGGTGGGTCTCGAAGAATTGCGCACCGCCGGTTTGATCTCTCGCAAGCAACTTGTGAAGATTCTTGCCAACGGTACCGTGACCCGCGCGATAGCCGTAGAAGCCAATGCATTCTCAAAAGCTGCTGAAAAGGCTATCGTTGATGCCGGTGGCTCAATCTCTAAAATCTAATTTACAAGATGAGATTTTTTGACACCATAAAAAACATCTGGACTATTGAAGAGCTGAGAAAGCGCATCTTAGTAACCCTTTTGCTGGTACTCGTGTACCGCTTGGGTTGCTACGTTGTGCTCCCCGGCATAAGCCCCGCCGATCTTCAGGCACTCTCGAACTTTACCAACAAGAGCGGTTTGATGCAATTGTTGGATATGTTCTCGGGCGGCGCTTTCTCGCAAGCTTCAATTTTCGCTCTCGGTATCATGCCTTACATTACTGCATCCATCGTGATACAGTTGTTGGGCATGGTTCTCCCTTCGTTCCAGAAAATGCAACGTGAGGGTGAGAGCGGTCGCCAGAAACTGAACCAGTACACACGTTATCTTACAGTGGCTATCCTCTGTCTCCAAGGTCCCGCTTACTTGATGAACCTTCAGTTCCAGGTAAGTGCGGTAAGCGCAAGCGCTTCCATGGGAATCTGGACAATACTTTATCTTACTGTAATCCTCGCAGCCGGTTCCATGTTCATCATGTGGCTCGGTGAAAGGATAACCGACCGTGGTATAGGCAACGGTATCTCCTTCATAATCTTGGTAGGTATCATTGCCCGTCTTCCGGGAGCCATGCTTTACGAATTTACAAGTCGTTTGCCTGGCGAAACCGGTTCACAGGGCGGTTTGATAATGTTCCTTGTGGAAATCGTGCTTCTGTTTGCAGTTACCGTAGGTGCAGTGCTGCTCGTGCAAGGTACACGCAAAGTGCCTGTGCAGTATGCGAAACGCATCGTAGGTAATAAGCAGTATGGCGGTGTGCGTCAGTACATCCCGTTGAAGGTTAATGCAGCAGGTGTTATGCCCATCATCTTTGCTCAGGCAATCATGTTCGTGCCTATCACTCTCGCCGGTTTCGGCTCTCATGAGTCAAGCACCGGTTTCTTCGCCGCATTCTCTGACATCAATGGATTTTGGTACAATGCAGTGTATTTCGTAATGATTGTAGCGTTCACATACTTCTATACCGCCATCACCGTGCGTCCGACGCAGATGGCAGAAGATATGAAACGTAACAACGGCTTTATCCCCGGTGTGAAACCCGGTAAGAAGACTGCCGAATACCTGGATTCCATCATGTCACGCATCACACTGCCCGGATCACTCTTCCTCGGAATTGTCGCTATTCTTCCCGCTTTTGCCCGTTTCTTCGGCATCAGCCAGAATTTCGCACAGTTCTTCGGTGGAACATCACTGCTGATTTTGGTGGGCGTTGTTCTTGACACCCTCCAGCAGATTGAAAGCCATCTGATGATGCATCACTATGATGGATTGATGAAGGACGGTAAGATTAAAGGCCGCACCACCGGTAGCGCTTATTAATCATTAATGTCAGCATTAAGTAATTCATAAGTTAAGCATTCTCTGAATGATTTATCTGAAGACACCCGAAGACATAGAGAAGATGCGCAACGCATGCGCTCTGGTAAGCCGCACACTTGGCGAAATAGCCAAGTGGGTGGCTCCGGGCGTAACTACCCATAAGATAGATGCCGTGGCACGCGAGTTTATCAGTGACAACGGCGGCAAGGCTGCATGTCTTGGCTATGGCGGTTTCCCCGGTGCGGTGTGCTGCGAGGTCAATGAAGTGGTAGTCCACGGATTTCCCTCGAACTATGCTCTCCGCGAGGGTGACATCATAGGTACCGATGTAGTAGTGGAACTGGATGGATTCAACGGCGATATGTGTTATACATTTCCTGTGGGCGAAATCGCCGACGATGTATATGCATTGTGCCGCACCACCAAGGAGTCACTCTACAAAGGAATCGAGATGTGCCGTGAGGGTAACCGCATAGGCGATATCGCCAATGCCATACAGACATATTGCGAGCATCGCGGCTATAGCGTTGTGCGCGAGATGTGCGGTCATGGTATCGGCAAGAAGATGCACGAAAGCCCCGAGGTGCCTAACTATGGGCGTCGCGGTACAGGTCCGGTCATACGTTCCGGTATGTGCATAGCTATCGAGCCTATGATCAATATGGGTAGCCGCAATATAGTTATTGAACGCGATGGTTGGACATGCCGCACACGCGACCGCAAACCGTCGGCACATTATGAGCACACTATAGCTGTGATTGACGGTGCACCTGAAATACTCACAAGCTTCGAGCCTGTCTACGAAGTGCTTCAAGATAGATTTATTTAAATATTTAGTATGGCAAAACAAGCTGCAATCGAACAGGACGGAGTAATCGTCGAAGCATTGTCCAATGCCATGTTCCGCGTGGAATTGGAAAACGGACATGAAATCACAGCCCATATCTCGGGAAAAATGCGTATGCACTATATAAAAATTCTTCCCGGCGATAAGGTGCGTGTCGAAATGTCGCCCTATGACCTCTCCAAAGGCCGTATTGCATTCAGATACAAATAAATAAAATAAAAAAACGAAATAAAATGAAAGTAAGAGCCTCAGTCAAGAAGCGCACCCCGGACAGCAAAATCGTGCGTCGTAAAGGTCGCCTTTATGTTATCAACAAGAAAAATCCCAAGTACAAACAACGTCAAGGATAAATTTTTTTATTAATTTTGCAAAAAAATTAGTCAATAATATATGGCAGTACGTATAGTGGGAGTTGACCTCCCCCAAAATAAAAGAGGTGAGATAGCCTTGACTTACATTTTCGGCATAGGCCGGAGCGCCGCTAAATCCGTATTGGAAAAGGCAGGCGTGGATAAAGATATCAAAGTAAAAGACTGGACTGACGATCAGGCTGCTAAGGTGCGTGAGGTAATCGGAGCCGAATATAAGGTGGAAGGTGACTTGCGTAGCGAAATCCAGCTCAACATCAAGCGTCTGATGGATATCGGTTGCTACCGTGGTATCCGTCACCGTATCGGTTTGCCCGTGCGCGGTCAGAGCACCAAGAACAATGCCCGTACCCGTAAAGGTCGTAAGAAAACAGTTGCAAATAAGAAGAAAGCTACAAAATAATAAATTAGTATGGCAAAAAAGACAGTCGCAGCTAAGAAGAGAAACGTTAAGGTTGACGCAGCAGGTCAGCTTCACGTTCACTCCTCTTTCAACAACATTATTGTGTGCTTAGCCAACTCAGAAGGTCAGGTGATCTCATGGTCGAGCGCTGGTAAAATGGGCTTCCGTGGCTCTAAGAAAAACACTCCTTATGCTGCACAGATGGCAGCACAGGATTGTGCCAAAGTGGCATATGACTTGGGCTTGCGTAAAGTGAAAGCATATGTTAAGGGTCCCGGTAACGGTCGTGAATCCGCAATCCGTACTATCCACGGAGCAGGTATCGAAGTAACTGAAATCATCGACGTTACTCCGCTTCCTCACAACGGATGCCGCCCTCCCAAGCGTCGTCGCGTGTAAATACGTAACCGTAGCAACGAATATTTGTGGGTGATATCGCAATCCCTTTTCAGGATGCGATATTCCCGCTGAATTCAAAAATAACCATAAGCCTTATGCGAGCCTTCTGAATGGACGGCAATGTGAAATAGACCATATTTTCATCACCTCTCTATGGTCGCGGCTGCACTAAGCCGCCATCCGGCATCGCAAGCTTGATTTTTTCAATCAATCGATTTAACTAAAATGGCAAGATACACAGGCCCTAAATCAAAAATCGCACGTAAATTCGGTGAGCCTATCTTCGGTGAAGACAAAGTGCTCGCCAAGAAAAACTTCCCTCCCGGCCAGCATGGTCAGAACAAGAGAAGAAAGACATCGGAATATGGTGTTCAGCTCCGCGAAAAGCAGAAAGCTAAATACACCTACGGCGTGCTCGAAAAGCAATTCCGCAACCTGTTTGACAAAGCGTCGCGTACCAAAGGCATCACCGGTGAAGTTCTTTTGCAACTTCTCGAAGGCCGTTTGGACAATGTGGTGTACCGTTTGGGTATCGCCCCCACCCGCGCCGCTGCCCGTCAGCTCGTGTTGCACCGTCACATTACCGTCAATGGCACAGTAGTGAACATCGCTTCTTATGCTGTACAGCCCGGTGATGTAGTAGGTGTGCGTGAGAAATCGAAATCACTCGAAGTGATTGCCGATGCTCTCGCAGGCTTCAATCACTCGAAATATCCCTGGATTGAATGGGACGAATCTCTCAAGGCAGGTAAGCTTCTGCATGTACCCGCACGCGAGGATATCCCTGAAAACATCAAGGAGCAGTTAATCGTCGAGTTGTATTCTAAAGCTTAATTATAAAGACAGATCCACATGGCTATATTAGCATTTCAAAAACCTGACAAGGTGTTGATGTTGGAAGCCGATAATCATTTCGGCAAGTTTGAGTTCAAGCCATTGGAACCGGGCTATGGTATCACCATAGGTAATGCGCTCCGCCGCATTCTCCTTTCTTCGCTTGAAGGTTATGCCATCTCGTCAATCAAGATTGACGGTGTGAAGCATGAATTTGATACGATTCCCGGTGTTAAGGAGGATGTCACGAATATAATCCTTAACCTCAAAAAGGTCGACCTCAAGCAAGTGGTGGAAGACACCGACTTTGAGAAGGCCGTCATCACCGTGTCCGGTCAGGAAGAGTTCAAAGCCGGCGACCTTGGCAAAGCCTTGAGCGGTTTTGAAGTCTTGAACCCCGACCTCGTCATCTGTCATTTGGATCCCGGCGCAAGTTTCACTATCGAAATCACTATCAACAAGGGTCGTGGATGGGTTCCCGCCGAAGAAAACGTTACGCCTACTGACGATGTCAACGTTATAGCAATCGACTCCATCTATACTCCCATCAAGAATGTGAAGTACACAGTGGACAACTTCCGCGTTGATCAAAAAACCGACTACGACAAACTGACTCTCGAAATCACTACTAACGGCTCGATTCTTCCTAAGGACGCTCTCAAGGAAGCCGCCAAGATACTTATCTATCATTTCATGCTGTTCTCTGACGAAAAGATTACTCTTGAGGCATCTGAACACGCTGAAAACGAAGAGTTCGATGAAGAAGTTCTGCACATGCGTCAACTTCTTAAGTCTAAACTCGTGGATATGGATCTTTCAGTGCGTGCGCTCAACTGCCTGAAGAGCGCCGAAGTGGAAACACTCGGTGAATTGGTGGTGTTCAACCGCAATGACCTGCTCAAGTTCCGCAACTTCGGTAAGAAGTCGCTCACCGAACTTGATGACTTGCTGGCGAATCTCAACCTTTCGTTTGGGATGGATATTTCAAAGTACAAATTAGATAAAGAGTAAATAAACGATGAGACACAATAAAAAATTCAACCATCTCGGTCGTAAGAAAGCCCATCGCGATGCGCTGCTCGCCAATATGACTATATCGTTGATCATGCGCAAACGCATCTTCACAACACTTGCCAAGGCTAAAGCGTTGCGTATGTATGCCGAGCCCCTCATCAACCGTGCAAAGGACGATTCTATGTCCAACCGTCGTTTGGTGTTCAGCTACCTCCAGAACAAGGAAGCTGTGACTGAGTTGTTCCGCGAAGTGGCACAGAAGATTGCCGAACGCAACGGTGGTTACACCCGCATCCTTAAGACCGGCAACCGTCTTGGTGACAACGCTAAGATGTGCTTCATAGAGCTTGTTGATTACAATGAAAACATGCTCAAGGATAAGGGCGCTAAGAAAGAAGGACGCACTCGCCGTTCACGTCGCGGTGGTAGCAAGTCGGCTGCTCCTGCAACCGAAGCTCCCGTTGCTGAAGCTCCCGCCCAGGAAGCTCCTGCTGCTGAGTAATTGTGCAGGCTGCTTTGCGGCAGTCGCATAAATCAAATATAATCAACCGTACCAATGTATGCCAGAGATGTCAGCATGGTGCGGTTGATTGTTTATTAGTCTGTGGACTTATTATACTATAGTTGTATTTGATTATGACGCAGTGTTTTTGGCATGAATATGAGATTCGGGAGATAGCGGAACACCGTGAAGGATTGATGCCGTTGTTGCTTGTGGGCGACGAACAGGAGTCCCAAGTGCGGAAATATATTGATGATGGACGTATGTATGCGGCGTTCCGTGATGGTGTGGCTGTTGCTGTGGTGTTGGTGGTGCGGTTGTCCGGCAATAGATGGGAAATAAAGAATATTGCTGTTGACGGGACTGTCAGGCGTATGGGTTTGGGAAGACGTATGCTGGAGTATGTGGAATCGGTGTGCGGTCCGCGGCAGGTATTGTCGGTCGGTACGGGAGAAGCTCCGCGTACGCTTGCGTTCTACCGGGAATGTGGATATGTGGAGTCGCATAGGGTGCCGGATTTCTTTGTGGATAATTACGATCATCCGGTGGTGGACGATGGCGTTCTGCTCAAGGATATGGTTTACTTTGTCAAATATACATGAATTGCCGTCGGGATGGCGGTTATAGTTGTTTAAGCATAAGGTTGATATTCCTCATTAAGACATATTCGATGCAGTCAGTGTGGGGCAATAGTCAGTTAAACGTTAATATCCGTTGCAGGCATGTGAAAATGTGGCGGATGTCTATTTTGTTACTGAAGTTTTTTTAGTAACTTTGCGCTTGGTCAAAACCATAGAATTATAAACAAATTAAAATAACCAACTTTTTAAGTTTTAACTGATTATGAAAATTGAAAAAATCATTGGCCGTGAGGTGCTCGATTCACGTGGCAACCCCACCGTTGAAGTTGACGTAGTTCTTGAATCCGGCGCACGTGGTCGCGCTTCTGTTCCCTCCGGAGCTTCTACAGGTGTTAATGAAGCACTCGAACTCCGCGACGGTGACAAGAGCCGTTACATGGGTAAAGGCGTGCAGAAGGCTGTTGCTAATGTAAACGGTCCTATCGCACAGGCACTCGTAGGTATGAGCGCTCTCGACCAGATTAAGATTGACGAAACTATGATAGCTCTCGATGGTACCGACACCAAGTCCAACCTCGGTGCTAACGCTATCCTCGGTGTTTCGCTTGCAGTTGCCAAGGCTGCTGCCGACTATCTTGATCTTCCCCTTTACAAATACATCGGCGGTTGCAACTCATACGTTCTTCCCGTGCCCATGATGAACATCATCAATGGTGGTGCTCACTCTGACGCTCCCATCTGCTTCCAGGAATTCATGATCCGTCCTATCGGCGCATGCTGCTTCAAGGAAGGTATCCGCATGGGTACTGAAGTATTCCACAATCTTAAGAAAGTACTCCACGATCGTGGTCTCTCTACTGCCGTAGGTGACGAAGGTGGTTTCGCTCCCACACTCGATGGTACTGAAGACGCCCTCAATGTAATCATCAAGGCTATCGAACTCGCCGGTTATGTTCCCGGAAAGGATGTTACTATCGGTCTTGACTGCGCTTCTTCTGAATTCTTTAAGGATGGCGTTTACGATTATACTTGGAAGCAAGGTGCTGACGCTCCCAAATATACTTCTCAGCAGCAGGCTGAATACCTCAAGACTCTCGTTGAAAAATATCCTATCGACTCTATCGAGGACGGTATGGCTGAAAACGACTGGGAAGGCTGGAAGATTCTTACCGACCTTATCGGCAAACGTTGCCAGCTCGTTGGCGACGACTTGTTCGTGACCAATGTTAAGTATCTCGAACGCGGTATCGAAGAAGGTTGCGCTAACTCAATCCTCGTTAAGGTTAACCAGATTGGTTCGCTCACCGAAACTCTCCGTGCCGTTGAGCTCGCACAGCGCAATGGTTACACCGCTGTGATTTCTCACCGTTCAGGTGAAACTGAAGATGCCACAATCGCTGACATCGCAGTTGCTACCAACGCCGGTCAGATCAAGACTGGTTCTGCAAGCCGTTCCGACCGTATGGCTAAGTACAATCAGCTTCTCCGCATTCAGGAAGAACTCGGTTGCGCTGCACAATATGGTTATGGCAAAAAGACTAAAATGCCCCAGGCTTAATAGCGTAGCTATATAAATTATTAAAGGTGAGATGCCCGTTGGGTGTCTCACCTTTTTTATCCGTGTGTGGGGTTGTAATGGTTGTGTGGGAAATAAAAACGGGAGCGCTTGTTGTGGAAGAGCCCCCGTTGTGTTATAGGATGTGGTTTTAGTCCTTTAGTCTTATTACACGTATTCCCGTGCTGTTGCGGTTGCGTTTGAGGTAGTCGGTCAGTGGCAGTGGGTCGATGATAACCTTGCCTGCCTTCGATGAAGCGTGCATCAGGTGTGGTGCGCCATTTACCATGGTTATAAATCCCATGTGTGTCACATCGAGTCCCGGTAGGGAAGTGGTTATCGCCACAGCGTCACCCTCGCGCAGTGCGGCGGTTTTGATGTTCATTGCCTTTATGTATGGGAATCTATGTGAGCGGTATCCGATTTCCGCGCTTTTAATACCTTCGTAATTGGTGTCGTCCTTAAGAGCCGGGTACGCATTGCGGTGTCGGCTCATATAGTCTATGGTCTTTACCTGATAGTCGGCTTTGCCTATGCGGTCGGTCACGTCTTGTAGTATTCCGCGGTGCGCATTGTCCACAATCCAGTCACTGATATAATGTAAGCGTGATGCATATCCGTTGACCTCTCCACCCCGGTATCGCAGCTGCTCGAGATTATACACAAAATCGCGCCATGATGTGCGACGGTTTTCCACTGTCATTGTCATCGCCATTACAGTTTCCACGAATGTGGTGCAATCAACCTCTTCCATGTTCACGGTGAGCATTTCCGGGGTTCCTTCGAGGGTTCCGGCTACGTATGGTGTGCCTATGAAGCGTTTCCCTATTTCGGAAGATATCTTTTCCGGGGAATCAAGCCCCATTTTTTCCACCTCTATTAATATATTGGTGATGGCGGTAGTGTCCTTGACTTCGTTGTGGAATCTGATTTGACCTATGCCTACGGCACAGGTTGTGGCTGTCGCGTATGCGGCAAGAATCCATGTTAATATGATGGGTAATGTGCGATGCATAATATCTCTGATAAAATTTTTACGAAAATACTAATAAAATGGCAATATTGAAAATAAAATGCCATTACTGTTAGGTGTTCGACCTTGGCTATGGCAATGTGTGGTTTTGGTGGATGATATCATGGAATGGTGGTATTGATTAGTTAACGTAAGTTAAAAATATGTTTTATAACATGTTTTTAAAATATTGACTGATAGGGCATAGGCTGATTTGGAACGGTGGAAGTGATAAAAAAGAGGGAATAAAAATTTGGAGGGAAAGAAAAAAGGCCTTAACTTTGCACCGCTTTTGGGAAACAACCCATGGCGAAAACGAGGACATTGAAAGAATTACAATAGACAAGAAGTAGTACAAGAGTCAAGAAAACAAATGACCCTTTGTCGATTCTGAATAAAACGAAAATAAGTCAAGCGCCGAGCAAGGGGCTGGGCGGTAGCGACAGGAAGTGCCGCACGCCAAGCAAGAACAAATTTAAAGATTTGTCTTGTTTTTTGATTGAAAAAGAAGAAAAACGAGATAACAACAACGAAGAGTTTGATCCTGGCTCAGGATGAACGCT
>OFFB01000165.1_pt1 | contig 72971 bp, 69 predicted proteins | sample 1521281 | NCBI WGS metagenome assembly OFFB01 (sample SAMEA3504109, study PRJEB24116) | mouse gut metagenome | biome: mouse gut; feature: mouse-associated habitat; material: faeces | place: Denmark | collected 2011
TCTTTATTTCCATTCTTTGATTATATCACAATCCAACTTATGTGAACACTACCTAGTAAACCCGCAAGAAATTGCTTTATAAATATCCAAATTGACAACCAGCCTCGCTGCGCATCCCGACTTGACTAATTTAATAAGAGTATCTTTTTCCTGAATTTCCATCTGGGCGAGGTCAGATGTATTGCTTCTTTCCCAAAGAGTACTAAAACCGGAATATAAGGCCAAATTTCTAATCACTGGTTCTACGTATGATTGTACTACAGTTTTGTGAAGCTTTTCTAATTCTTCCAGCAGAAAAATTTGTCTTTGAACAGGATCAGTGATAAATAATTGCTTTTGGGGAATGGATATATTTTTCCTAAGTATGTTTGTATCTTTTCCTGCTCGATAAGGACAATGAAGTGGGGCTTGTACACCAAAGTTGAAATTTATGGTTAATTTTTCAAATGTACAGGATTCGTTGTTTGATACTACCATGAGAGGCTTTTGATTCGAAAAACGCTTAAACCAGTTTTCCTTATCCATTAAATTCTCCCGATTCGATCTCAAGTCCTTCGTTACCTGTAATTGTGACCCGTCCTTCTGCTTTTGTGCCTTTAATTTTGGAATTCTTATTATGACTTATTCCTATTTTCCCCTCTTTTTTCCCTTCCTTTATAAGGGCAGGTATAAGGCCTGAGAAAAGACTCACAAACCAGTTTTTTATAAAATCCATACGGTTGTCCTCCTTTACAAAAATATTATTTTTCTTTTCAATGCCTGCGGGTATACGGATCTGCGGCGCGGAATAGACGGACTGGCCAGCCTGGTCCAGCAGCAATTTCAACTGGACCCATTCAGCAATACGCTGTTTCTGTTCTGCGGCAGAAGGCGGGACCGGATCAAGGGTCTGTACTGGGAAGGGAACGGCTTTATTCTGTTGTACAAACGACTGGAGAGCGGGAGCTTCTAGTGGCCAAGGAACGGCACGGAGGCGCGGGAACTGAGTACACAGCAGTACTGGTGGCTCATGGAGGGACTGAGTGTGGAGCAGCCAAAGGCGCACCGTCCGGTGGAAGGGCTCAGCATGAAATAAAATAGGCCAGACATGCAGAAAAAACTATGCTTTTCTGTTGTGATGTGATGTGGTATCATTGGGGCATGAGAAATAATAAAGGGCAGACAACAAGCAGAGAAGAAGTGGTGACCATTTCCCGCGCGGAATATGAGAGTATACAGGCTTAGATCCAGTGGCTTATGGAGCAACTGCGTTTGTCCCGGCAAAAGCGGTTTGGCGCGTCCTCAGAACAAACGTCGGAGGATGCCATGGAGCAGCGGAGGTCTATGCAGACCAGACGGCCAAAGAGGAGGGCAGCAGTGTGGCCGTTGTCGCCCACAAGCTGACCCCCATTGTATGACCAGCTGCACAAAGAACTGCTGAAGCGGGAGATTCTCCACGCGGATGAGACCACGCTGCAGGTGCTCCATGAGCCGGGCAAAACGGCCCAGAGCAACAGCTATATGTGGCTGTTCCGCACCAGCGGGGATACTGACCGACCCATTGTGCTGTTTGACTACCAGCCGGGGCGGGGCGCCTGTCACCCGAAAGCATTCCTGAATGGGTCAAGGGGTATCTGCACACGGATGGGTACGACGTGTACCACAAGCTGTCTGAAATAACGGTAGTTGGCTGCTGGGCCCATGCCAGGAGGAAATTCGATGAGGCTATAAAGTCTCTGCCAAAAGGAAAGGCCAAGAACAGCTCAGCGGCTCAGGGGCTGGCGTACTGCAATCTCTTATTCAAAATTGAGGAAGGACTGGCAAGCCGTTCTCCTGAACAACGCTATGACCAGCGGCTGAAGCAGGCGAAGCCTGTTTTGGACGCGCTGTTGGTGTGGGCAAATACCAGAGCCGCCGCACCGAAATCCACTTTGGGCAAGACACTGTCCTATCTCAAGGAACAATGGCCCTATTTGCTCAATTATTTGAAAGACGGCAGGCTGGAGCTGAGCAACAACCGGGCTGAGCACAGTATTAAGCCTTTTGTCATTGACCGAAGGAATTTCCTGTTTGCCAATACACCCAGCGGTGCAAAAAAGTAGCGCGGTGATCTTTTCCCTTATCCAGACCGCAACGGAGAATGGGTTAGACCCGTACCGCTACCTGACCTGGCTCCTATCCTCCGCTACGGAGATGGACTTGGACCAGTCACAAAATGCTCTGCTTTTGCTGCCCTGGAATGCTCCTGCTGACTGCAAAGTATAATTTTGGGGCTCTAAGCCAAGTGAAATCTTGGCTTGTAGCTTTCTTGTGTGGGGAGATTTGACGCTTACCTTACTTATTTGCATGTCTTATTGTGCCTTATCAGAAAATCAGCATTGACCCCTCTGTTAGGGTAATGCTAATTCCCGCCTCTGCTGATAAATAACAAATTTACAAACTGCATTTCTTGTGTAAAATGGGGATACTTATTCCTCAATCAGCCATTCATATAGCGCGATTAATTGCTCTTCCGTCGGCGAAATTGGCAACGTCACTTCATCATCTTTAAATGAGGCTGCCTTATTGTCGGCCGCAGAAAGGTATACCCGCAGGTCCTCATCACCTGGTGTATCGCAAGTCCTCACCATGCATAGAATAAGGTCAGGACAATACGATTGTACAACATGAAACAACAAAGAGGAAAAATTTATTCCATCTGGTACAAACAGTAGATTATATAAATAGGCAAAGCTATAGTCAGATATTCCAGTACAGCCATATCCCTTTGACATCAGAAGAGATCTAAATCGGCACATAAATTTGAACGCAGCCTCTCCCCATGGTTCAACATGAAGTACAGGTATACTCTCATCTGCTAAATTCCCTGTCGAGCCGGCAAAAAACGGCTCGTAAACAGACTCATCCCAAAAAAGGCAGGGTGCGCCCTCACGGATTGCCTGGGGCGCAACTCCGGCATATGCGATTCCTGATCGCTTTGTAGAATATCGAAAGAGGTCAGCAAAAAACTTTTCACCCTCTGACGCGCTTGGGACCAGAAGAACTGGAGCAGCTTGGTTTGCAACAATTGAGCAAAGAAAAGCTTCGTTTTCTGAAAAGTACATAGATCTTTGGAAAAACGCAAATTCCATCGGGTGTGCAGCGAGTGTTTGATCGGGGTCGTAAATGATTGCTGCGTCAAGAAAATCGGGAGAAATTCTAGCTAATGATACAGCAGGATCAGAGGCCAATTTTCGATAAAGTTCTTGTGGAGATATACTTTTAAACCTAGTCAAGAGTTGGTGCAAATGTGCAGTGATAGTTGGCGCCGCATAACTATTGGTTATATGTGTTTTCCGAACGCCATTAGGCCCCATAATTAAGCTGTGATTCGAGGAGGCAAATATCTGTACTCTGTCGGGAAGGGACGTGCTCTCTATCCGAAACGCAGATCCACACAGTGAAGGATCGGCTGCAATGCCAAATATGCCCGAGAAACAAGCCGGCATTGTATATCGGAATTTATGGTTGCTTTGTGCCGCAACAAGAACACACCCTTGCCGTTGCAGTTTCGCCACAATAGACCTGATTTGAGAATAATCTGTCAATCGTGTTGATCCAACACTCATGTGAATCATAGGAATATCATTGCGCAAGCACCATTGAAGTGCACCAACGAGTTGCAATATATTTGCTTTCAAATCGGGTCCACTAAAAATGCATATTGAACAAAAAGCTGCTTCTGGAGCATATTTATGGATGATCTGGGTACACGTTGTCCCATGATCTGTAAGGACACGTTCTGAATACTCTCTTGGACGAACATTCCCCAGTTCATCCACAATGAGGTCATGTGTCAGCACTATATCCTGGCATACAGTTGTATCTATGCCATCATCAAGAATTGCAATCTGCATAAAATTGACCTCAAACGTTCAAGCTGCGACCACTAGTTCGCGCGCTCTTGCTCCTGATAACGACTTTTCTGATAATGATATAGTTCAGCAAAGCGCCCATTATGCTGTAGCAGCTCCTTTTCTGTTCCCTCTTCCAGGATACCGCCGTCTTCAAGTACAACGATCCTGTCCGCGAGTACAATATTTGTTAAGCGATGCGATGTGAACAACACCGTCTTGTGCTGGGTAAAAGTACTCATATGTTCAAAGAGGCAGTGTTCTGCACGTGGGTCCAAGTTAGAGGAGGGTTCATCTAAAATCAACGCAGTATGCCGCCGAAAAAAAGCACGCGTTATAGCCAGCAGCTGATACTGTCCACCTGAGAGTTCTATACCAGACTCATCAAACAAGCGACTGATTGGTGTATCAAGGCCCTTGGGCGCTTTTCTCCAGATATCTTCTGCACCACTATCGGCAATTGCCTGCATAATACCTGCTTCATCGTTTTCTCGTTCGCCGTCAGAGATTATGATATTTTCCCGCAAATCCAGGCAATAACTTGGAGAATCTTGAAAATAAACACTAAAGTTTTTCCTTAGATCGTCAAGCGCATATTTTTGAATATCAACCCCATTGATCTCAATAGAACCTTGACTGACGTCATATAGGCGAAGAAGAAGTTTAATTATTGTGGATTTTCCAGATCCATTCAACCCCACAATAGCCACTTTTTCCCCCTTGCTCACGTGGAATGAAACATCTTTAAGTGTATACTTGTCTGTCCCTGGATACTGGAAATAAACGTGACTAAAGGTGATCGTATCAACCCGCCTCAAGTGTTGAGTCCCTTCATCCAGTACACGATTTCTATACTCCTCCAAAGATTGTATATTTGCTATCTTCAGCTGGTTGTCATAGATTTGCATCACAGCATTTGATAATATAAATACTCCACTCCAAAGCTGCGATATGAGTCCAGTATACAATGAATACTCACCGATGGATGATTTCCCGGAAAGTACACCTAGAGCTATATCTACTCCAATAATTGCTATCACAATCAGAGGAACACATTCAAACACGCCTGTGAAAATACTGCGCTTCTTGTTGATGCTCTTTCGTGCTTGGAAAAGTTCTGTCCACAGGCTCTCATATTTTTTCTTGATTCTGCCATACCCATTCCAAAGCCGCATATCCTGAGCAAATTGCTTGCTCAGCAATAAATTTTGATAATATCCCTTCTTTCTTTCCCCGTTAATCTGCTCTATACTCAGTGAGTACATATCTTTTGTATATTTGGCTGCAACAGCTGAAGATGGCGCAGCTGCGACAATTGTAATAATTCCATAGACGATATTTGACTGCCCAAGTGCAATGAATGTTATGAGTACAGAAAAAGCAGCACTAACTGCGGAAAGGGTATTCCAAATTAGTTGATCAATAACTGGCGCATCACGCATTCCAGTGGTGAGTTTATCATAATAATCGGCATTGTCAAAATATTCGATATCAACTGTTCCTGCTTTTTCCATGATACGCAAAGACAGCTCGCGATTGATAATATCGTCATGTGTAATTTGCATGTAAGACTGTGCTTTCTGCAACAGAGAAGATGATATTCTTGCAAGCAATATGCCGCCCGCAAGTAAAAGGAGGCATTCTGCCTGGTGAGTTTGCCCGAAACCGCCAGCCAGCAAATCCAGCATGTACTTTCCAAGCAGTGCTTCCAAAAGCAATAACATGGCGGGGACAAAACTAGTTACCAGCCGCAATATCGTATACAGCGCAGATGTTTTCCAGGATAACATAAAGCAGCTGCGCACTGCACCAGTAAACTGGAGAAATTTTCTCTTTGCACGGTATAGCATATTTGCTCTCTCTACCCGTTCCATGTTCAAGCCCGACTGGAGATGCAGCCATCTACCACCTGATATACCACATCTGACACCGCGGCAATCTCCAAATCGTGGGTTACAATAATCACGCAATACTTCTCTTCGTGGGCCAGCTTGGAGAGAATCTGAATCACATTTCTGCTGTTTTCACCGTCCAGATTTCCCGTGGGCTCATCTGCCAGCAGGATTCCCGCACCGGAGGCCAGGGAACGCGCAATGGCCACCCGCTGCTGTTCACCGCCGGATAGATTTGCCGGATAGCGTTTGAATTTTTCCTCTCCAATCCCCATGCGGGCCAGCAGTGCTTTTGCCCTCTCTTCGGCGCTCTTCCTGGAGACACTGTTGAGCTCCATCGGGTAACACACATTCTCCAGAACCGTCAGCAGCGGGAAGAGCTGAAATGCCTGAAAAATGACGGATGCCTTCTGCCGCCGGTAGTTGTCCAGATCCATCCCGGACAGGTCCTCGCCGTCCAGGAGCACCCGCCCGGCCGCCGGGCGGTCCAACCCGGCCAGGATGGACAGCAGCGTCGTCTTGCCGCTGCCAGACGGGCCCACCACGGCAGTGACCTCTCCCGGCCGGAATGTACAGCTGGCATCACGTAGCGCCATCCGTCCCGCACCCTTGTACAGATAACTCACATTCTCAATCCTAAGCTCGCTCATTTCGCCTGCCTCCTCTATTCTTTTATTCCTTTACCTGCAGCAGCTCCAGGGGATTTCTGGCCGTTGTATACAACGCACTGTATACCGCGCTGGCCAGCACGGCGGCAATCTGCAGCAAAATACATACGCCCATACCGCCTGTGCTCCCCACGGTGCCAGCAATCGCCACCCCAATTCCAATCCCCAGTACAATGAAAACCGTGGGCCCTGCACACAGCATGGCGCACACGCGGCGCCTGGGAGAACCCAGTACCCGCAATAGAGCGGTATCCCTGCGCCACTGGAATACAATCACCGCCGCCAGCAGCGCCATGAGGACCACCGAAATGCCCTGCGTAATGGGGTAGAGCAGCCGCAGCAGGGACAGGTTCTTTTCCAGCGGCTCCACCGCCTGGGTCAGCTCATCGTCCCGGAGGACCAGTATCTGTGCCGGCCGATAATCGCTGCCCTCTCGCGCTGCGCCTTTTGAGCTCTCCTCGACCCACGCCTCCGCCTTTGCGCGGAACTCGCCCATGGAACGATTGAACGCCGGGTCTACAACAAACTCCATACGTGTGTATGTCCGTGTGTATCGACTGCCGAAGCTTTCCGCAAATGCAAAGAACTGTTCCATCGGCACAATCATCTGGAACGCGGCTTCCCCCGAAAAGATGCCATTGACGCTTGTCCGGCTGATATTCCCGTTTTCTAAAGAGAAGCAGATTTCATCTCCCACGCCAACACCAAGGATTTCGGCATAGCTTTCCGACAACAGCACGCCGCAAATCGACTGACCTATCGGGTCTCTGCGCTCATCTGTAAAATTGGAGACATCCCAGCCAGGTTCAAATTCAATGGAAATCGTCCCCTGCTCCACCTCTCTCAAGCGCGTCAAATCCTCCACAATCCGTAGCACAACGCGGTGCATATCCTCCTCCTTGACGGTGGTTCCTTTCTGCGGTGCATGGTGGATGGTAATATAGTCCCCCGCCTCCAGAAAGACCTCCTGGAGGTACCCTGAGCCCCGCAGATTCTCCACCAGCTCCGCCGGGATGAACGCGCCGGTTTCAATATAAACGGCCGAGCTCTTCTGCGCAATGCTCCCGTGAACCTCTATGCTATTGTACAAATCGTCAATTTGTACCTGGTTCCTGTCAATATTCCAGCGCACGATGTATAATCCTACGAGCATTGCGGCGGCAGTGGCCAGCGCCAAAAGCAGCAGCCACGGTGCGCGCAGGCTGCGTCTGAGCAGGTAGCGTATGGAACAGGCGGTACTAAGTTGCTGCGGCGCCGCCTGCACCAGCGAAGCCGCGGAGGAATGCGTTTCAAAATTTACCTGCGGCAGCGGCCCGTCCTCCTGCACAGCGGCGCGGCTTTGTTTCTTCGGTGCAACGCGCCCCCCTTGCAGCTGCAGCAGCAGGGGCCGGGAAACGCTCCATGCCAACGCCAAACTCCCGATGAGCAGCAGCACCAGCACAATCCCGCCTGCAAACGGGAGCAATTCCACAGCTGAAAACCGGATGGTGCCCACATGGTGATCCAAGTTATCCCAAAATGATTCTGTGTAGCGCATCCCGATCCAGTACGCTGATGCCGTACCCAGCGCAGCACCGGCAGACCCAAACAGCAGCAGCGGCACCAGCGACTGGCAGGCCGCCGTCCCCGCAGATACGCCCATTGCCCGCTGGAGCGCCATCTCTTTTCTGCGCAGAATAGTATACAAGCTCACCACAAGTACCAGCCCCAGCGCCAGAATGCAGCCGAACAGAACGGCGTTCAGGCCGGCAGAGTGCTGCATCGGCTTGACCGTCTCGTAGAAATTCGACCATCCGGACTCCAGGAAGCGCACTTGAGCGCCGATTGCGGCCAGGGAATCGCTGCAGGACGCAAGAAAGGGCTCCTGATGCTCAGGCGAGTCAAGCACAAAACTGACCCCTGACACATAGTAGCCCTCCGCATGGTCGGGCCATGTACTGGGGTAGCAGGAATCGGGAACAAAGACAGTGGAATAATAGAACGCATAGTTTTCCAGCGGGTCCAGGCAGGAAGCAATTCCCACAATCGTGTACGTGGCGGTCGCGGTTTCCGCCTCCTGCCACGGCTTCGATTCCCATTCCGGCATGATATATCCATGGTAGGGGACATCAAGGTCCCGCATCGTAATTGTGAGGGTGTCGCCGACAGACAGCTCCCGCAGATCCGCAAACTCCTGCCGGATCACGCATACGGGGGAGGCGTTCAGGTCATCCTCCCTGGTCAGCATTCTTCCCTCAGTAATATGGAACTGCTCTTCTATGTGCGGGATTGCCGTCATATCCTTTGTCCTGCGCAACTCCACACTGTGCTGATTTTCCGCAGCGAGCAGCATGGCGTCCCGCGCCCTGTCCAAAGGAGGGGCGGTCCAATCAATCTCCTGTCCCGCCGCGACGGGATAGAAAAACAGCTCTTCCCCATCTAACGGGCAGAGAAATAGGCGCAGACCTCTGTCGTCGTATTCCCCCTCTGCGCAGAACAGATAGGAGGCCCCCACCTCCAGCTGGGAATACATGGCTTCCGCCGCATCCGCGTCGGTAAAGTCCACAACATAATCCCTGGCGGCTTCCGGCGCAATTTCCGGCTGGCCGACGATGACCTCGGTGACATTCATACGCACTGTCAAGCGCGCCTGCCCGTCCCTGCCCACGTCCAAATGATGGGACAGCAGAGTCCCCTGCTGGTACAGCCGGTTCTCACCCCTGGAAAAAAAGTGGCCGCTTACATTATACATCCCGTCCAGAACGCCGGACCCCATGTTTACGAACTGCGCAAAATCGACGTATGGATTTTCCTCCAAAAGCGCGAGGCATTCTGTGGGATCAGTCTGCTCTGGATCATCTGTTGTTATTTCTGCAATAGCCCTGTAATAGCCGGACACATCTTCTACCGCATCCTCCAGGACGCCGTACTGTAAAACCTGGAACAAAAACGCTAAGGACACCCCCCCGCAGAGCAGTACCAGGAAAATGCTCCAGACGGGTTGACGAAGCGCAGAGCGTAAATAAATGTTTTTCAATGCAATGACCTCCTCAATGATGCAGTAAGCAGCGCACGGTTGGATTTGTTAAAGGAAACTCGCGCGGATAAATGTGATTTGCTACAAAACAGAGACTATAAAGCGGCGTTTGATGCATCTCCAAACGCCGCCACGCAAGACAGCAAGGCCCACCTAGTACTTACACGGACATGTTTGCTCCTGACTGAACAGAGTTCGTAGAGATCTGTCGAATTGAGTCTCGATTATTCAAACCAACCGTTTCATTATTAGTCTGTCGGATATAAGACGTGTCGCAGTTTGAGTAACATGTACAAGTTCTGCAACTACAGAGCGCCATCACACACGAGCAAAGTGCGTAGGCCTCAATAGAGTTTAGAGAATTTTGCGCAATTTTCTTAATTCTTTTCACGATGTATAGTCTCCCTTACCCGTAAAAATTGTGTTCTTTTCGATTTAGATGTCTCAGCTATATTTTTCAGATAGCCCTTGCTGTCTTACTTTCCATATGCATATAAAAATTGCATTCACGTTGGATAAGAAAACGCTATATCCTTTGCTTTCTTTTACTAATCAAGTCGATAATTGCATTAATCGAATTAAAATGGTAATCCTCCAACTCTTTATCTGAAATAAATATACGGTAGTTCTTTTCAACTTCCAGGAATAAATATGTCATGGATAATCCGTTCAAGTGAAATGGATTTCCGGTTAATGGCATATCAAAGAACTCACGCAAAAGATGCTCTTCAGGAATGTCAAACTTTGAGTGGAGAAGATGAAGGAGCCACGTTTGAGGGCTCTCATCCTTAGAAACTGGTTGTTGAGCATTTTCGCACACAGCAGGCACCAAATTATTATATAGCTCACTAAAGTTCTCAGACATCCCATTAAATAGCAGGTTAAAATCTGGAAACAACCTTTTTTGCTCTTCAATATGCCAATCAACATCAGACAAGGTGGTATGAACAATTGCAAGTTTACCAGAATCAATAGTTGCAATGGAGTCGATAATTATATTACTTACATGAACTACCGTGATTCTTGTCCCTAGTCTGATGAAAAAATCGTTGCTCAGTGAATTAATAAAAGGAACTTCACAGAGCTCACATGGTACACAACAAAGAAATTCGTCTAACACAACAGCCTGCGCAAGCATGTATGTTCTTATCCCAAATCCATTTGGTTCAAAATTATTATAGCGCATAACCGCATCAGGCGCTTCTAGAATTATTGCATCTGGACGTTCTTGTATTTCGCAACTCCGAATATACGAATTAATATCCTCCATCTTTCTAGATTCAGACAATCTTGGATCATTAAAAATGTGGCACAAAGATTGAAAACCTAACAAGCATCCCGCAGGCTGCTTTGTGAAAACTAAAGGCTTTAATCCATCAAGCTTCATTTGTAAGGCAATTTTCATTACGAGATGAAATACATCTGCTTGTTCAACTAGTCCTCCTACCAGAATAATTGGGACTTCTGTTGACTGAACTCGTTTGTTGCCAAATGTAGAGAGTTCTAATGGTACTCGTCTAAATGTAGTAAAACGGCAAAAATTCTGATAAGTACGTTGCAAGTCTCGAAAATATCTGGGTGGATTTTCCCTCACCGCATACAGCACCTGTTTACCAGAAGCCACTGATTGCCGAATATATTTTTCACGTTCCTGTTCGATACTCTCATTATCTTCCGAAGTTTCAACGACAAGAAGAATATCCCAATTGTCTAAATTATCATCCAAGGCATCTGTGCAGGTTATTCCAACATGATTAAAATTCGTAATATGCCCCACATCTCGGCCAGCAGCACCGCTCCCCGATGGCGTAATCACCTGAACAAGATCATAGTTCTCCAGAAAATCTGAAAAATACATTACTAACGGCAAAGTAGATGGCACTAATGGATAAAATACTGCCCGCATTAATTGTCACACCTTTCCCGCTGGGTTCTAATTTGATCTGGATAATATTCCCCTATTTCTCTTAGAAATAGCAGGTCCTGCAATTGAAGATTTGCCGCTGCGCGAGAATCTGCGCAACATGAAAATTTCCTTTTCTCTGAAAGGGCGAGTTCGTTATTGTCTGCCTTCTTTGCACAGACAGTGCAATAGCGAAAGCTCCAGCAATTTTTACACTTTTCCTGGCCTAATTGTCCAATGTTTAGGAGTTGTAAAGCTTTATCAACATAAAACCCCTCGTCCAAATTACCAATCCGCATAGCGGGAGATTTTTCACTTACACGCTCGCACGGGAACAAATCCCCCGTAATATTACAAAATAGACGCAATTGTCCTGGAATGCACGGCCCGCCAGGGGATGCCATTGGTTGGAGAATAGGCGAGTCCTGCATTTTAATAGCCTTTCCCATTTTGTTAATAAGTGATTGGTATGAAATAGGAGATACTTTCTCCTTTGGATACCTATTTATATAAGAAAGATATGCTAAAAACGCATGATATTCATATTTCTGCAAATATTCTTCTGAAGCAATTACAACTTCATCATCAAACTCTTTATCCACAAGTGAAGGCATCAGATTTTCTCTTGTTATAGTATCTGCTCCTAAACTTATTGAATTAATGCAATCGAAGTCATTTATTGGGTCAATAACCATACTAAAGCGGATAGTTTTAAAATATTCTGGTGCAATTTGCTTAAGCCTCTCTATATTCTGCATTACGGTCTCATAAGTACCACCACCGCCTGCAAACACACGATTTTTATCATGTATCTCTTGTGGCCCGTCAATACTTATCATTAAATTGATATTGTTTTTTTGAAGATAGCCCGTTATCTCATCCGTTAATAGCGTTCCGTTTGACGTAATATGATACCTAACGTCTTTTCCGGCTAAACGTGTTTTGCTATATGCAACAACATCCTTAATCAGATCAAATTTCAGTAGTGGCTCTCCACCATAAAACCCAATTGAAACCGAGTCATTATCCACAGATCGCTCCCACAAGAAATCTATAGCATGTTTGGCTGTTTCCCATGACATTGATTTTGCGGAATGACTTCGTTGCGCTACATTTTTACTTTCAGAATATATACAATATTTGCAACGCAAATTGCAGTTCTGTGTTGTCTGCAAAATAATGCCATGCAGTCTCCGATTCAAAAGCAATCCCAGATATTTGCTATATGGATGTTGAATTTTCTTAACTACGCTTTCCATGGGCAGAATGCCGTCTTCTCTAAGATGCTGAATTTCACTAGATTCGCTGAGGCCATCGCTAGTCTCTCGCATTAACGTCTCTATGTAGGAATATACCTGCCTGCTTATTGGAAAGGTTTGATTTGTATTGGGGTCATAGAAATAGTAGTTATTGGGAGTTCTAAGAAGCTGACCAAAGGGTTTTGGCATAATTCACTAACCTCCGTCAAAGTTTACTGTGTCATTGTATTAATGTTTTAAGGAATAGTGATCCAATCCGTTAGCCATTTTCCTTCGGTATTAGACCAGAGCCGCATTTGCTTCTGCCCATTATAAGTCCTAAAATACCATGTCGTTTCGTCGATATAAGGAACTATTGAATCTTCGCACGTTTTAACAAATCGATTCATCTTCTGTGCAGATACCGTATGCCCATTCAGCAAAACCACATTAGCCACTATGCACACCGCAAATAGTGCAGAAAATACACGGAAAAAAATGTTCTTCTTCATCCTCATTTTTCTTTTGTCCTTTCATAAATTTGCAATTCAGAAAATGGAGCAATTTCAAGATAATCCTCTGGTATTTGAAAAGTGTACACATCATTACAGTAAAACGATAGTGTCCCGTCAGATTCCCGGACAATGTAGCTGCTGCTGGAATCCATCGCTGTTGCAGGCACCTCGTTTTGTAAGGCCGGGCGCCAAGGCTGCACAGTCAGAAAATATGAACCAATGAAAAGGATTACACAAATCACACAGCAAATACACAATCTGATTTTAGAGCCTGTTCCTGGGCGGTTGCTTTCAATTATAAGGCGAAATCTTTGAATAAGCGCCATATCCTCAGATCTGCCAAAGTACCCCATTGACAAACCGCTTGTAGCCGCAGGAGCCTCCTTCACCAGCTTTAATAAAGTTTTGAGATACTCATGGCATTCAATATCTGTTAAATTTTTGCAGGCTCGACGATCACATCGAAGCTCCAGGAACTGTTCAATACTCCTCTTAAAAACAATTACTACGGGATTCCACCACAAAAAAGCAGAGACCGCTTGGATTCCAACTTTGATCCAAAGATCTCTCCCCAAAAAGTGACATAGCTCATGGCGGAATATGTAACACAGTTCCTTCTCGGAAAGTTCGGTAGATTGAGGAAAGATCACACATGGATAAAAAAAGCCCGCCTGGTATGCAGTCGTTACATAAGGCGAAAACAGAACTTTCAACTGTCGATGATACCCAAATTCACAACAAAGTTCCTCAAAAGTCGCCCTGTTTTCTGCTGAATCCCTGCCTGCCCTTTGGCAAAACATGCGCTGAAGGTACATTTGCCTCAGAAGCTTTGCAAGGCTCAATGCAGTCCCGGATAGCCAGAGTACAAGGAGCAGTATTCCCAATGTCATAGGTCCCAGAACCTGTTTTCGCACTATGTCCTGAAGCATTGGGTAAATCGTTTTGGAACGAATGATAATGCTGCCGTTTAATTCGATGGGCAAAAAAATTCGCAGTAATGCCAAAATGAAAATAGCGATTATAAAAGCGAGTCTATTTCGTTCACTCTTTTGGAGGAGAAGGTCTCCAATCAGCACAGCGATCGAAAACCATGCAATTGCCATAATCAGCGAATATATAGATACAGACATAGAAATGATTATTCTGTCTTGCTGTCAGCATTTATAGATTTGCGATGCTGTTCCAGCATTTTTTCAAGGAGCTCAATAGTCTCTCGACGAATGCCTTTGTTTTTAACCATAGCGGACATCATCCCGACCATAAGCTCCTCCTCGGGGATGTCCGGGAACGCATTACAAGCCAGTTTGGCAGCATACTCCTCTTGCGTTAAACTTGCAGAGTATGTCCTGCCATAGCGTTGGCCACACCGCGTACTGCCCGCAACATGAATATAGTTATGTTTTATCAGATTATTGAGGATCGAATGGATAGAGCCTGTGTTCCAACCACTTGTGGGCATCTTTTCTAAAATTTCCGGCCGTGACAGTGGTTCCTTTGTATCCCAAAGAATGCGCAGAACGGCAAGCTCATTGCGTGACAAGAAAAGCTTTTCCAAAAGATTTCTCCCTTTCATTAGGTTTTATAGCAATCCTTAAAAATATCGCATTTATTTGACAAAGAGCTTAAAATAGAGTCAAGAGGCGATTGTAATGCTGCACAATGAGGCATGAAAACTACTCATAGAGGCCTGGAATAAAACACACACGGCAAAGGAAGTAGCTGAGTGCTTTGGGGTGAATACCAGCACAGGCCTGCCGTTTGGAAAAAAGGATGCGAGAGACCAGCACGGTAGAAACCAGGGTATCCCACCGCGGGCACAAGTCTGCCCTGAGCCAGAAAGGCCTGCAGAATATCGACCAGATGATATTGGTACAATCAGATAACACGATACATGAGGGACGTGAGGTACTCCAACTGTCGGTAAGTGATGAGACCGTCCGCAGGGCGGTGGTAAAGTTGGGACATGTTTATAAAAAGGAGTCTCTACAGGCTTCGGAACAGGAGCCTCCTCGATGTCAGGAGCAAACGGGAAGAGTGGAAAAGCCATATGTTTGTTGGGGAGTGGAGCAGATAACCTGGTATCCCTGGACGAAAGCGGCATCAACATTGATATGACAAGGCATTATGCCCGCGCAAAAACAGATGAGCGGGCAGTGGACAGCATACCGCTGAACATGCCGTGCAATACTACAATTCTATCATCCATACGGCTGGATGGACGGGCAGCCCACACGGCCTACCAGGGCGAGACGACTGCGGAACGTTTTGCGGAATATCTGAAGGAGACATTGCTCCCAAGCCTATCCAGTGATAACATCATCATTATGGACAACATGCGTTCCCATCATGCAAAGGCAGTAAAACAGCTCTTGGACGCATCCAGGATTCGATACCTTTATCTGCCGCCTTACAGCCCAGATTTCAACCCGATAGAAAAATGTGGTCAAAGATTAAGGCATATCTGCGTAAAGCAAAAGTCCGTGCACTGCTGGAATTGCCAGACGCAGTTGAAGACGCCTTTCCAGCAGTTACCACCTCCGATTACCTGGGCTGATTTCCTTCATGCCGTTATGTGCAGTAATTTAGTGGATTGCTATAACTATGCACAATTTGCAGATGATAGCAGACTATGAAATTGCCCGAACAAATTGGCCTTCCCCTAATTTGAACGCGCTGCCCCTTTTCGCAACTATATAAATTAAGTATAGCTTAATTTATATAGTTAGCATAGCCCATATTAAGAATAATGTCAACTATCAAATTACCTATATTGCGGGAGAAAATGCGGTCTGCAATAAGTGATTCTCTGCGGTATTCTATCTTCCAGACTTTATGTTGCCGTCTCTCCACCATAGAAATCGTGGTTGACCTGGGCGGCATAGTGGCTCTCTATGGTCACCAGTGCATTGTTCCGCACCTGAGTGGTGTTCTCCCGGAGGCAATCAAATACAGAGCGGATATGCTGGTCGTCCAGCTTCAGCAACCGAACTTCACCACCGCCTGGGGGAAGTCGTTTCCCGCCACTCGGATATTTTTCTTTTGGGAGCAGACCTCCTCCACCATCTCGTCCAGCAGATGTTCTCCCGGAGCAGTTCCCGATAGGCATCCATCTCGCCCTGGCTCATCCCGTTGCTCCCGCCCTGTTTCCTTCCCTTCTCTTCAGACGGCTGGGCCTGCATGGGTGCAAGGATCGTGAAAGGGGGTGGAAGAGAAAAGAAATGATTCCGCACTTTGTGAAGACAGTATTTTGTTTTCTTTTTTCTGTAGGTCTTTATTTATTTGCGTGGCCTTTAGGATCGAGTCTACGTTTCCAATATTGGAAAACTGGTGCCTACATGGGGCTGCCACACCATGATGCTGACGGCGGATGGCATCCCCCAGGATAACTGCGTGGTCTTCTGCCTGGAGGAGAATAAATATTGGGGCTCTACCCCTCACTGCCCCCGGACGCTGAAGGAACTGGAGAACCACAAGGATGGTCTGAACGTATCCTTCCGGAAGATCACTAAGGAAGTGGACATGTACGCTGTCCAGGGCCCCAAGGCTATGGACGTCGCGAAATCCATTGTGGCGGAGTACATCTCCGGTCTGAAGCGGCTCCAAATCGTACCGAACCGCATCGGCGATGTAGCGGTTAAGGTTGCCAAGGCCGGTTACACCGGCGAGAACGGCTACGAAATCTGCTGCGAGGTCAAGGATGACGCGGCCATTGAGGCGGCGCTGGAGAAAGCTGCTCCGGTCTTTGGCGGAGAGAAGAGTGATGAGTTCGATGTCATGGCCTACACTTTAGCCACCGAGGCCGGATTCTATCTCATCACCGATCTGGATGAGGCCACGCCTTTTGAAACGGGCATCGACTGGTCCAAGGAGGACTTCTTGGGCAAGGCCGCGGCGGAAAAGGCCAATACTCTCCCTAAAGCCCAGGAATTGGTGGGCATCACGGTAGACAAGGAATTCGCCAAGGTTCACGGCGGTCCCTATGGCAGCTGTGTGGCCAAGGGTGGCAAAGAGATTGGCTGTGTGGCCAAATTTACCTACGGCTTCACGGCTGGCAAATGGGTGGGTGTTGCCTTGGTCAAGGCCGGTTCCGTCCAGCCCGGCGATCATGTGACCATGGACTGGGACGTTGACGCAGTGGTGACAGCGGAACGCCACTTCATCAAATAATAGGGCTCCTCTTTACACAAAAATCCCCCAGAGCAGTTCAAGTTTGCTCCGGGAGATTTTCAACTTCCTGGTTCTTTCTCTGCCCTAATTCTTTCAAGTGAGTCCTTCCTGGTAATGCAGAGTGAGGCAGGCCACGTATCAGTTAAACGGCGCACCTCCCCCTTGGTGGAGGTGCGCCGTTTCTGCGCCTTATGAGCTATCGCAGATTTTGTAAAGGTTGGAGGTGCATCCGCCGTTCTCTCGCCAGCGGCTCGCCTTTGACAGATAACCAGTCGCACAGAGATCATTTAACGCCCGCTGCACGGTAGCGCGGGAGAGATGTATCTCCCGCGCTATCGTCCTGACGGATGGCCAACAGGTTCCGTCTTTGTTAGTGCGATCCTTGAGATACATATACACTGCAATCGCCCGGTGGGGCAGATTGGAGGAATAAATAGAATTAAAGTATCCCATCATCCCTACCTCACTCCCGCAGAGAGGAGAGATTCCCCCCTGCGTGCCGCAGTGCTTGCTGTGGGCGGTATGGACCTGTGCCCATCGGTGCAGCTTGGGGAGCCGCCTCTTGACCGGATTTCGGATGCTTTTCTAGAATCGCTTCCTCCAGCTCCTTCCTATCCGCATAATAGACTTTCCGCTGACCACGGTCTGGCATCTGATACGCTTCTCCGAAGGTGATGCCCCAATCCAAAAACAGTCGTAGTTTTGTCCGCATAGGATTTGTTCCGGTTTTCATCACCACAAACGAGCCCTTGGGGATGGCCTTCAGTTCATCCGGGGTCATAAGCGGACGGCCCATCATCTGAAGCGACTGGTTGACACCATCCTTTGCCTTGCTGATATAACCGCCCTGCACTGTCTGATTTCCCAGTGCCTTGGACAGTACCTCTGCCGTCTGGCTATTGGGTGCGAAGCCCCCAAAAATCGTGTCCTGGCAGTTATCTGTAAGAATCTCCGCACCCTCTTTGCCGTAGTTTTTCTCCAGCTGCGCCAAGCTTTGGATGATGGGAACCAGTGTCAGCTTCCGGGAGCGTCCGGCAGAGAAAAGCGGAAGAATGTCAAAGGGCGGCATGGTACCCAGCTCATCACAAAAGAATACTACACGGTTTTGCAGCTTGCCACCATTCTCGTCCGCAACAGCGAACAATTCACGGGACAACTGCTGAATCATTAACCCCGCCATGAAGTTTTTGCTGGGGTCTTCCTCTGGCAGAATCAAGAATATAGCGGATTTCTTACTGGCAAAACTCTCCGCATCAATAGCGCTGTCGAAGCACAGCACCTGCTCAAGCTCACTGTCGAGGAAACTGTTCAATCGCGACAGCACAGTAGACAATACGGATGCCATAGCCTGATCCGAAGTGTTCAGCGCCGCGCCGGCGAACCAGCGGGCTTTGTGTTCAGACGGCAGTTTGCTCATGAGTGCCTGGAATTGACTTTTGCCCTTATCCACGCCCGTGGCAGGCTCCAGCAGATCCTGCACCAGCTTGAACACGGACACGATATGCCTCCGCTCCTGCATCTCTCCGTCTATCTCCTTCGGCGGCAGAAACTCCGCCAGCAGAAGGATCACAGAGGTCAGGAGGCCTTCAGCGGCATCATAGAAAAATGCGTTTTGTCCGCGGCTGGAGCTATCTCCATCTGGACTGATGATCGTCTTGGAAAGTATTTTCGCATATTTCTCCGCCTTTGCTTTTGCCGCTACGTTTTTGGGATTTTTCACAGAAATATCCATGTACTGATTGACCAGGGCGAGAAAATTGTTACCATCAGACCGCATGGGATTCCGCAGATCAATCACCGCCACCTGATACCCATAGCATTCCGTAGCAACGGTTCCATAGTTCCGCGCGAGGTCGCCCTTCGTATCCAGGGCCAGGAAGCTCATCCCGCTGGCGCAGGCGTACTCCAAATTGGGGTACAGGAAAAAGGCCGTCTTACCAACGCCGCTGGCACCAATCATCAGGCAATGAATATCATCACTGTCGATCAACGCCGTCACTTTGCCCTTTTTCCCCGTTGAACCAAGGATCAGCCCTTGCGTTTTGGGCAGTTCTTTTCCCTGCCTCCATTCTGCAACTTTGAATAGCACTCGTGTATAGGTCTGTGATATTTCTTTCGGCGAGGCCCAGCGTGCAGTACCGTGCTGTCCGTCGCCAACGACCTTGCTCTTGATGTTCAGCGATCCGCCGCCTGATTTGGACGTAGCAAACCAGATCAGCAGAAACAGTCCGCCGCCAAGGCCGATCAGTATCCAGACCTGCGGCGGGAGCGTTGTCTCTTGCAGCAAATCAAACACGGAGATCACCTCGCAATCCTTCTGTTTTGAGCGCCGCTGTTGATGGATATGCCTCATCGAACTCGACATACTCGCTCATGATGGAAATTGCTTTGTAGCTGTCACCGCTCTCCAGTACTCGCCGCCACATCTCCGCGGCCTGCTCCATCTGTCCGGCCTGTCGGAGTGTTCGGTTGGTGATGCATAGCAAGTTGAAAATGTCTCCGTGCAGGCCGAGAATGGGCGCCGCTGGCTTTTGCAGCGGGAGCTTTTCCAGGCATTCGATCTCCATGATTTGCAAAATAAATTCCCGCAATTTTTGCTGAACCCGCCGGGGCAGATCCGCGTGGATGCTTGCGTTCGGTTCCATAGAATCGAGCGTAAGCGTCCGTTTCAGATTCTGCAAATCCGAGATTGTGACATAGCGGAATGGCTTTCCGGGCGTGGTTCCCATAACTGCGTAGTGGCTGTCGCGGACACCGATTGGAACTCCATATCGCAGGGCAATTTCCGCCTGAGGCTGTGTGAGATAGACAAGCTGCTGCTTGCCGGTGTAACCGTTTCCCACTTGAAAGTCGCTGGTATAGTAGGCAATCAGATTTCGGATCGCCTCCAGAGCTTTTTCCTTCTCCTGCATGACTGATTCCTCCTTTACATGGTCATTGTCATTTCGTGTTGAGAGACCCGTTGTTCCTGTTTTTGCTGCTGCTTTATGAGGTCAGCCTCATATTTAACCGGCATTTTTGCGAGGGACACTGCCAAGTCCAGCCAGCTATCGGCCATCTCCTGCTTCTCCGCCTTGCTGCGGATTCCGGGAGCCGTCGCCTTCTCCAGAACACTATGGAGCTGCCCTGCCAGTTCGGCGTGACGGTTTTTCAAGTTACCGCGATTCCGGTGGGGCAGGATGCGGCACTGTAACTCGTCCACCAATTCTTCTGTGGAACGCAGCTCACCCATCTGGCGCAGTTCTCGGCTATAGGCGAACAGCGCCAGCGCGGAAGCTAATTCAATTTGGTTCATTGCCGCCCCTAATCGGCCCGCACAAATATTCCTTTCATATTCTCGGAAAGCAGATGCCAGCTCCTGCCCCAGACGGTCTGTGGCAGTACGTTCTGCCATACAGGCACCGATTCTATTGCAGACCTCTGGCACTACAATGAGCTGCGGATGTTCCTCTGCAGCCTGGGCGGGGAGACCGTGCCGGGCTTTGATGTCCTCGTTCCAATCTTTGTATTCAGATTGGAGGACTTCAATATCATCGTATCCGCATTCCCAGAGGATGTCTGTCAGCCGTCCGCCAGCCTCAATGCCTGCCGCATCATGATCCAGGCAGAGGCAGACTGTACGGACGCCGGGATTCTGCTCCAGCATCCAGATCATGGCGTGTTCCGCAGTCCCGCAGAGCGCCACATAGCTGTGCCGCTGCCAATCTTCCGAATATAGCGTGACGAACGACAGCAGATCAATGGGAGCTTCAAAAACATAGAGGCGGTCATCAGTGCCGATATGGTGGAAGCTGCATCGGGGATCGCTGCCCTCCACATTGATGCGGAAGGCCTTGCCGGTACTGTTGATACTGCGCTTGTGAGCGTGACAAGCAATACCAAATGCATTCTTTCCGACAAAAACAGCATTATGGTATTCACTGGTTCCACCTTTGAACTTTTCGCAGCTCTCGTAGAGTAATCCTTCCCGGACGAAGGCGCTGATTACATTCCGAGCCAAGAGACGGTTTTTGAGTAAGTAGGCGTACATCCGGCGCATATCCTTATTGGCGGCTGGCAGGGCAAACGTTCTCTTTTCCTTCACCTCCCGTTTGGAAGCGGGGACATAAACAGTCCCTTGTTCTCCACCCAGCAGACGGGTGACGGCCTCCGGATAGGAAAGATTGTAGAATTGCTGGACGAAGGAAATTGGCCCGCCGCCCTGCTCTGCGGCGTGATCGTACCAACGATTTCCACGGATGGTGACACTGTGGTCGCTGGCAAGCCGCTTTTCAAAACCGGAAGGTAGCAGCTTCTCCCTCTGCCGGAGCAGGAACTGCTCCAGGTCCACTTCACCGGCACGGCGCTTCTGGTCGTCTGTAAAATGGATGTATGGAATCTCCGCCACCGTCTTTCCTACGTAAGCTGTTTCTTCGGTATCATGTCACCGTAATATCTCCGCACCCTGGCCCGCTGGTTAAGACGATTGTCCCGCTCAACAGTCTCGCATCTGGTACAGCGGAAGCCGCTGCCGTTGAAAGTTTTCCCGCAGTGGATACACACATGGCGGGGGACGGTCTCCTGACGTTCGCACTCGCAAAGCGCGGCAACTTTCTTCCAGGGGACCTCCCACCAGGCGGCGGCTTCCACGGTAGCCTGCTCCCAGTTGGGGGCATCCACGACAGCCAGCCCGCAGTCCGGGTGGCGCACCCACCAGAGATGCATCGGTGGCGTTTTCTTTGCTGTTGGCATTTTATCCTCCTTATCATGACAGCCTCGGCGCATGGTCATCCGGTTTGTGACCATGCGCGATTTTCTTCTCCCGGAGCTTTCGCAGCAGCTTCCGGTCTGTGTGGTATACCGGACTTGCTAGCAGCGGTTGCTCCTGAAAAATCCGGCTCATATGGTGCAGGAGACGGGTCACAGAACGGAACAACAGGGCAGAAGAATGTTCGTCATTCCTCTGCCCTGCCGCCGTATTCATAGATACCGGAGCAGTATGGTTTTGCTCCAACTGCGTACCAAGCCGCACCGCCTCCTGGATGACAATATTCTTGATCCGCTTGAACTCCTTCTGCCGCGAAAGCGGAATGCGTTCAGGCAGATCGTCTTTGTACGTCCGCAGGACCTCCTCCCGCATCTCATACCAGAGATTGTAAGCGGCGGCAACACGTTCGTCCCGTTCCAGCTCATCCACGATTCCATCCACCAGAGATTTCACAGACGGCTTGAGATAACCGTACTGCTTTTTGCCGGAAGTGTTCTTGAGCCGCTTCGCCAGCTCCAGCATCAACTGCTCAATGCGCTCATTGGACAGCGTGCCATCCTGCATCTGCTGGATGATCTGCCGCAGGACTTTCTGCGTATCCTGATTCAATGAATCCCGCCGCTGGGTTTGTCTGGCATAGATTTCAGTCAGATCATTTCGGAAGATTTCTTTCGCCAGCCCGGACTTGATCTGCTCGATCCCATGCTCCGTAAGGTAGCCGGACTTTCCGTCGGCACTGTAGCAGACCATGTGGACATGAGGATGGTGCGACTCGTCGTGGAACGCAGCGTACCAACGGAACTGATCCAGTGGGATCTTCATTGACTTCGCCATCTCCACCGAGTAAGAGGAGAGAAAACTTTTCCAGTTTTCTGCGTTGTCGAATCCTAAACGAGCAGCGTCCTCCCGTTTTAGAGAAATTACCGGCAGCCAGACTGTGCCGGGATGGTGCGCAACTTCATCTTGAATTTTGGATAGAGTCAGCGGCTCATTGCTGCCATTGAACAGCCCATGAGCACCAAGCCGTTGCGCACGAGGACGCTTGGCGATGTAGTCCACATAATTTTCCATCTTGGCGATCTGGTCAAGATTCTCCTCTATGGCCCGCATGATAAACTCAGACACATTGTCCCGTGTAGGAGATTCCTGGTAGTCAGCATATTCCTCCAAACCCTTGCTCAAAGGAAATTCCCGGACTAATTTCTCCACCATATTGACCTGATTCTCTGTCGCAGGCAAATCCATTTTGCCGGGATCAATGCACTGGACACTTTTGCGGGTAGCAATATAGCCCACTGCGTTTCCGAGGTGAGCGGCGGCCTTTGGTGTACCGCCTTTGACATGCGGGCACTTGAAAATGACACGCGGCATGGTTCATCATTCGCTGTGCTGATACTTCATCGCATCCGCAAAAGTGACCGCGCCGCCAGTTTTCTTGACCTCCTGGATGCACCGCCCGCGCAGACGCTCCAGTGCCTCCGCGCTGACGTCCACCTCGGATGCCAGCACATTCATCATCATGTTTGTCTCCACCGCCAGTTTGAACAGCAGCCGGGCAATATGGTTCTTGGCATTCTCCACCGTACCCTGGAGCGCGGAAACAAGGATTGGTGCAAGAAATTCCGTGCCATTTTTGCTGGTGACATATCCCGCATAGAAGCGGATCGCTTTCTCGATAAACTCGCTCTGGTTCTCGCAGCCATCCAGTGGAAAGATGTCTTTGACAAGCTGCTGCGTTTCCGGCCTGATTCGCAGAGCGAACTTGATTTTCTCTCTGGGCATGAACTACCTCCATTTCTCCGATTTTGAGCCGTATCCCCGCCTGGAACCCCGAAAAATCCAGCAGCGGCGGGAGGTTCCGGCCACGCGGATGCAAACCTGACCCCCGAGGCCGAAATCTTACCCCCGTCTGGAACCCCATCCCCGGCCCGCATTGCGGGGCGGTGTGGTGTGAGCGGGGGCGCAACGCGACCCCCGCTCTTTATCCCGCACCTTTTTCGTCCCCCGTAGCCCCTGCGTCCCAACGGCCCCGGCGTTTTCCCAAGTCTCGCCGTAAATCCGGCTCACAGGCCGCGACAGGGCTGTTATGGAGGCCGGATGGGGCAAGGATGCCACCCAACGGGGAAAGGCCGCACAAACGGCCTCACAGGGGCAAACAGCGGGGAACGGGCAGGGAGGGCCTCCCAGCCCTCCCACTGCCTGTTCACATCGCCATTTCCGGCCCATCATTTTGGACAATTTCTTCGGTATGACTACCCGCTCCCTGATCCGTCATACTCTGCTGCGGCGCCCGGAACCGGATCACGATGTCCTGATAGTCGTAGCCTACCCAGTCCAGCAGTTTCTCTGTGAGGTTTCCCAGCAGAGCCTCCGCATCGAATTTGCTTTCCCAGTACAGGCCCTCGTCGATCTTCAGCGGTGCGGCCATACCTTCCGGACTGTCCGCCAGCAGGGTGCGGAAATTTCCGCTGATCCGTCCCCGCAGTTCCAGCATCCGTTTATGGCACTGTGCATCGGCATCGCAGTCCCGCAGGGCGGTAAGCACAACTTTCTTCCAGGTGTTTGCCTCGATCTCCACGCCGTGCAGGATGACGGAGGCGGGCTTCTCCCCCTTGAACATGGCAGGCGGTGAAGCGAAGGGCAGGAGCCGTCCGCCCTTCGCCTGGAATTCCTCCACCCGGTCACCCAGAATGAGACGGCAGAGCAGATTGTCAAGGTTTTCATCCACCAACCGGTGGAACTGTTCCCGGCAGGCGTTGATCTCTGTCAGCATATATTTGTCCATTGTCCAATCACATCACCATTTTCGATCCAAAGCCTTGCACCGGCTCCTCTCTGTGCATATTCGGTCAGTTGGAGCGCCTCCTGAATCGCGGTGCGCACTTCCTCCAGTTCCGCCCGGAGGCTGCCGGCAGTCAGACGCGGCCCTTCCGGCAGCGGAGTCCCCAGCAGGACGTCGGACAGCCCGCCAAGGTCTGCGAGGGTGACTGCCAGCTCCTGCAAGGCGATCCGTTCCCGCTGATCCGGCAGGCGGACAGCCGTGCGGAAGAATTCCCAGACCGCCTCTATCTGTACGACCGCCTCCGGCACAGCGTTCAGCCTGTCCGGGTCGAGCAGGTGCGGCGTATCCCTGCCGGTGCGTTCGAACTCCCGTGCGCTCTCCATCTCACTGTCGATCCACGCCAGGTGGGTGCTGACGTCCACAGCCCCTGCGGCGGCAGCGAACGTCTCCAGGCCGGTGCGCATCGCCTCTGCGGATGGGATGCTGTCCGCTCCCACGCCGTAGAGCATGGATGCTGTCTCATGGGCGATCAGACCGCACAGGTCGGCAGGGGTGAATGGTGTTCGTTCCTCTGATCTCATTTTGATTTCCTCCCGATTATGCAGTAGGCATTGCCTCCGCCAACACAATGGCACAATTTTCGCTGAGAAGCTATTGAGCAACACCAACGAAATTTCTGCCTGCGTTCTGAGCGATAGCAACAACTCACATCACCAGCCCGGCAGGCGGAGCCATATCCTCCGCCATACACTGGGCGCTGTAGTCCGCCAGCGACTGCCCGGTCTGCTGCTGGCAGTAGGTATCCATCTTTTGGAGGAGAGCTGCCTTCTCTACGGAGTTGAGGCGGTACTCTATGGATTCCTCTCTGCCGTCTGCCCGGTGTAGATCGACCTCCAGCATATCGCAGACCTGACCGGCGGCCATATCGTAGTTGGCATAGACATTCAGCCAGTCGTCTCCTTTCGCAGTGCGCGTACCGAATACCCTGTCCATATCAAAGCTGTTTTCCAGATAGAAGTTCAGCCGTCCGTCATCCGCCGTGATCTCATCCGCAAAAGAAAAATCCTTTGCAGTGAGATGGCCTGCCGAGGCGATCTCCCTGTCTGCCAGCTTCTCCACAAACCTGGCCTGCCGCCGCTCCTTGTCGTAGCTGCCGGTGCGGTACGAGTGCCAGCTTGCGGTAGATACATCCTTGAGCCGGTAGGAGATCCATCCCAGGTCAGGCCGAACGGCGGAGAACTCCCGTACATCAAGGTTCACATCGTATACGCCTGTGATCTTCCGCTCTCCATTCACGCAGTCAACAGCCATCCGGTCAAATTCTTCCGCGGAGATTTTCTCTCTGCCGGACAGCATTTCCCGGAATGGGTGGTGTTCTGCCTGCTGCAGCCATCGCCGGACATACGATGCGGAAGCCAGCATATCTACCGCTTGTTCCACCTGAAAATGTTCTGTAATGCCACCCTCTGTCACACGGAAGACGGCATACTTTTTACTGCCCTCTATCTCCTGTTTTTGCTTTTGCTGCTCCACCCGGATTTCGTTGCTGATCGTATCCCTCACATACGCAGGGAGTTGTTCAATCAACTCATTCAGGCAGCTGCTCAGCCTGTCCTCCACCGTCTCATCCTTCAGCTGCCGGGACAGGGCCTGGTACCACCGTTCATCTACCCAGAGAGCGATCTCTCTACTGCTCATGGCGCACCTCCTCCGGCCTGGGGGCCGGCCGGCGGGGCCTGGGAGGCCGTGCCGGCGGGGCGATGCTCTCGATGTACTCCCGCGTCTGGGCGGGGACATACTTCTCATAGATCTTGTTCACGCAGTCCCCCAGTTCCGCCTCCATGGAGGACTGTTTCCTCCCGGCGTAAAACTGGATGGCCCGCAGTTTCTCGGCGTCCACCTGGACGCTGACCGTTACCTTCCGCATAGTCTCCTCCTGTCAGAATACATGGAACTCCCAGGTGGTGGGGCCTTTCTTGACGGGCATGGGTTCCGCAAACTTCTCCGCGTAGTGTGCTGCGTCCCCATCGGAGAGGGAGCAGAAGTCTCCGTCCTCCGCACCCACGATGAGGAATGTTCCGGCAATGGTGTCGCCGCCCACCTGCCGGTTGGCGGGCAGGCCCATCAGCTTGCCCGCCTCATTGCACACGAGAACCACGTTGGCATCCAGCCCCACAGTCTCGATGTCACCGCCCACCGCCTCCTGGAACGCCTCCAAAGTGTTGGCCATGGTCACCGTCTCCGGCGGCTGACCGGGGGCGAACTTCAAAACCTGAATATTCATTTTGTCCCTCTCCTCCATCATCCACATTCCCTGTTCCGACTGCCCGTGGGCCTCACAGGCATCCCGAAACCGCGCCAGCTCCTGGGGTACCACCCCGGAGATCACGAGTTCGATCCCGTGATCGACAAGACGAACCGCCTTGACTTCTGCGCTCAGCAGAGCAGAAAAGCTCTCCCGCCCGACCTCTGTCAGGCTCAGGATACCTTCGACTGGAACGATACAGGAATTTTCATCCTCGTGTACAACAAAGAGCTCTCTGTTGCTCACTCCCCAGCCGGCAACGTCCTGGAGCCGGCTGCCGTCCTTCAGCATACAGTCCATCATCCGGGCAATGATACCGCCCCGATAGATGAAGTCCTTCGATATCAGAAACTGCTCGCTGTCCATCCGGATCGCCGCCAGCGCCTTTTTGTATGCGGAACGGATCGCGGCTTCCTCCACGCGATGGTTGAAATGGTGCGCACCAATATCGCCGAAATAATGCGTAATGCGTTTCTCTGACGGAACTCTGTGCAGTTCCTCGTATGTGGCGATCAGCTCCGGCGTCCGCCGGTTGAACAATGGATCATATTTGTCATTCTGCATTTGTACTGCCCCTCCTTGTGGGCTGGAAGTCCCCTCACATTGTCAGCTCCATGGCCTGCCCAGCCTGTATGAAATTCTCATAATCTTTGCCGAGCCGCGTCAGCTCCTCCGGCTCCACGCCAGTGAGTACGACCTCCACTCCCTCTGCTGAGGGGCAGATCTCCGACACACGGGCATTGAGCAGGGCGTCATAGTCCTGCTGGCCGCTCGCAGTCAGCAGCCGCAGATTTTCTGCCGGTATGGAGCTCTCTGTTTCCGCATGGCACAGGAAAGACATCCCACCGTTTTTCAGAAGGGGGAGAACGTCCTTGAGACGTATATCCGAGGCGGCTGCCTCGGAATGATTCTGGAACTGCCTGCAAAATTCGGGGAGGTACTCCGCTGTAATACATCCGCTGTGCATCTCCACCGATGCGATCTCAGGCCGGCGCTCCAGCGCTGACTTGAGCATGGCATCCAGCCCATTTCCTTCCTGGATGTTCAGCCCCAAGTGCTCCTGCAGCTCTTCAAAGCAGACGCACCAGCTTCCCGTACCGGTGCGCTCGGTTCCACGTTGGATGATGCGCTCTGCCGCGCGATCCAGTTCCCTGTTGATGATACTTCTCGCCTCCGGCAGATACGCCGCGTATTCCGCGCGGACACGGCCTTCGGCGGCGACGATCACCCCGTCATTGCGCCCCTGGCCCAACGCCATCAGGCTGTGTATCACACTGCCCTTGTCGACGATACAGCTCAGATTTTCCGCTATAAAGCGATGCTCCCTCATTGGGTACTGCAGCAGTGCGGAAAATTCCCCGTCAGGCAATTCCACGACCTTCTCTATTTGACAGGTTGTGAGCTGCGGCAGGAAACTCGCGGGATGATACTGCAGGTTTGCTTCTATTCTCATCTTGACTCACACCTTTTTATGGCAAATAGCTTCTAGGATCCGTCCGTTCCCCGTTGACCCGCACCTCGAAGTGCAGGTGCGGCCCGGTAGACCGCCCGGTGGAACCGGACAGAGAAACGATGTCTCCAGCGTTCACAGTCTGCCCCACCTTCACCAGCAGTTTGGAGTTGTGGGCGTAGAGTGTGGCGAGACCGCCGCCGTGGTCGATCATCACATAGTAGCCGTAGCTGGAGCTGTACTGGGCGATGGTCACCGTACCCAGCAGGGCGGCGCGGACAGATGTCCCGGTGGGGACGCCCAGGTCGATGCCGCCATGGCCCTTGCTCTTGCCGGTGAAGGGATCCTTCCGATAGCCGAACTCCGAGGTCACGATGTTTCTCCAGTTGGAGCCCACCGGGGAGCAGAAGCCGTCCGCGCCGATGAACGGCGCATCCGTACCGCCAAGTCCCGCGCCGGTGGAGGTGCCGTAGCAGACCAGATTGTAAATGCTGTCCGCGTTGTCTTTCTGCTCGTCTGAGATCGTGACAGCCATGGCGGAGGCGATATTCTGGTAAACTGTGTTCAGATCGGTGATGGGGACAGCAACGGTGTATTTTTCCTCCTTCTCCACCTCCACACCGGTTTCGTCCTTCACCTTGACGGTACGCATCCGCTCCTCGTAGGTGACGAAGCAGTCCGTGAAAAGCTGGTGATCTTTTGGGACGGAGAGATCCGCGCCGAAGTACAGGGCGAAAAAAATCGCCTTGACCCGGATACCGTCAAGGCTTTTTTCTTCTTCTGTCATTCCGTTGATCTCCGTAATGAATCCGTCCAGCAGGCCGAAGCTGCTCCGCATATCTTCGATATAGGCGGCGTACTCCGCCGGGGTATCCGGTGGCAGGGTTCCGCCATTGAAGCACAATTCCACCACCGAGGCGTTATGGCCGGAACCGGCGGACAGGGAACAGAGCAATGCCAGCAGAACGACGAGCGGGGAGAGGATGGCCGCGATGATCCAGCCGATGCTTTTTCTGGCACGCTCATCCGAGAGCAGCGCCGCCGCTGCCTTGATAACCGCAGGATTAGGCAAGAGTCATCCCTCCCGGAGCAGGGGTTTCCTGTCGTTGTGCCTGCAGTTCCTGCCAGTGATCCGCGAGGGCCTGCACGGTTGCTTCATGACCGCCGCCCCGGTGCTCCGCCCACTGCTGATACCGCTCAAAGTCCATGCCGTGATCCAGCAGCAGCCTGGCAGCGTCCACGGCATCGTTCTGGACACAGGCGTGGAGAGCGCTGTAATCATCAAGATCCACCCACATCCGTTTCTCCAGCAGGCCCTCCGCCATCCAGCTGTCGCGGCCCTCGTATGTCAGCGTATGAAGCACCCGAGTGGAGCTGGAGCCACCGGAGATCCCCTTGTCCACCAGCTCCGACAGGGTGCGGAAATCATGATCCATGGCGAACTGTTCCAGCAGGCAGGACGGCGCGGCGGCGATCTGCTCGCTGCTGCACTGGTGGATGATCTGCGTGGCGATGAAACGGTGATCCAGGTAGGCGTAGCTGGCCATCTCGCCGTAGAAAGACGGCTCCAAACCTGCCACACACGTCTGCGCCTGTTCCATCATGAAGAGGACTTTCTCTGGATCATTGATGTCGATGGCCTTCTTGCAGGCTTCGCAGTACACCGCAGGATCGATATTCATTCTGTCAGCCATCAGCAACTCGGTCATCCTCCGGCCAACAGCACCCGGCCGGCCCGCCGCCTCCACCAGCAGGGACTCCTGCTGATACGGAACTTTGGCGGTGTACTCTTTGAATGCCTCCAATTCACCGTCCCGGATCGCCAGCACGGCTTTGTCGTAGTCGCTCATCCGCAGTGGCCGCATCCCCACCTCGTTGATGTACTCGGTGATGCTGCCAGTCATGCGCCGCAGGAGCTGTTCCGTCTGCGTCAGGGCATTTTCCTGCCGCTCCCGCTGCTCCACCAGGGCGTTGATGATGGTGCGCTGTTCCTGCTGGCTGAGATGCACCACCGCGCCGCCCGTATCATCATACCGAGTATGGGTGGCATGGTCACCGTGGAAGGCTTTGGTGATGGCGGAGGAGATCAGGAACATCCGATCCAGGTCGTTCCCATTCTCGCCCAGCGTCTTGCCGGTGATGAAACTCTTGGTGACGCTTTTCTTCTGCTGTTCATCGTACCATTTGAGATACACATCCAGATACACGCCCTCGCTGCCGCCGTAGTCGGTGGTGCAGAAAATATCCGCATCCCTGGGGATTTCCCGGCCATTCTCCCAGTGGGAATCCAAGAGGAGATATTCGTCCGGGAGGTAGCCCTGGCTCTCCAGCCGGTACTTCAGTTCCCCGAATACCTCCTGAGCAGTCCGCTGTCCGGCATACTCCCGCTTGCGGGGATCCTCCACGGAGGGCGTCCATTTTTCAAATTCTATGATTTCCATAGTCCATCCTTTCTGACCCCGCTTGTGCAGCGGCGCCATGTGTGATAAAATCTCCCGAAGAAAGGGAGGCTGCCGCTATGAAGAAAACCTTTGTCACCACCATGCCGGACCGTGCCGGTGCGTTTCTGAAAGCCAGCCGGATCATCGCGGATCTAGGCCTGAATATCACGCGGGTCAGCTACAACAAGGCCATTGACATCCACACCCTGTTTATTGAGGTGGAGGGTCCCCATTCCCGGCTGGAGCAGGTCACAGAGCGTCTGCGGGAGATCGGCTGTCTTCAGAGCAGTCTGGATGAGGGGACCGTGCTGCTGGTGGAGTTCCGCCTGCGGGATACCCCCGGCAGTGTAACCTCCGTGCTGGAGCTGATCGAACAGTACAATTTCAATATTTCTTACCTGAGCTCCCAAGAGAATGGCACGGCGTGGCAGCTGTTCAAAATGGGACTGTTCGTGGAGCAGCCGGAGCAGTTTTCCGACTTTCTCAACGCAGCCTCCCTGCTGTGCCCGGTGCGGGTGGTGGACTACGACAAGGCGGAGAAGATCCTGGACAACAGCATCTTTTATGTCTCCTTCGCCAACGAACTGGCCCAGCGGATGGCGCTGCCGGAGGAAGGGCGGATGGAGCTGGTCATCGACGCCAACCAGGTCATGCAGATGCTGGACGAGCGGGGGGAGAGCTTCCACAAAACCTTTGATTACATCCGGGGTTTCAGCGAGGCCCTGGCCTCTTGCCGGGGGGATGCGTTCCGGCCCCGTATATCGGAGTATGACTTTGGGGAGGATCTCCACCTGTTCCTCATCGAGCCGCCCTGCGGCAGCAACACCTGCATCCTCCGGCATCAGGGGCAGTACCTGTTCATCGACACGGGCTACGCCTGCTACCGGGAGGAGATGCTGGTCCTGTTCCGCCGCCTGCTGCCGGACTTCGACACGGCCCCCAGATCCGCCCTTATCACCCATGCGGACGTAGATCACTGCGGACTGCTGGACCTGTTCGACACGGTGTACCTCAGCCGGAAGAGCCGGGACTCCCTGCTCATGGAGCGGACCAGCCAGGGCGGTTTCCGGGAGAGGAACCCGCTCCACGCTCCCTACATCCGCATTTGTAAGGCGCTGACCTCCTACCGCACCGCTGCGCCGGAGACGCTTCGGGTGATCGGCGGAGTATCGTCTCCCCAGGCCCAACCCTTGGAAGTGCTTGGCGAATGGCCTTTCGGTGCGCTTCGCTTCCAGGTCCTGGAGGGCCAAGGCGGCCACCTGCCCGGTGAACTGGTCCTGGTGGAGAGGGAGCGGGGGCTGGTCTTTACCGGAGATATTCTGGTCAACATCCGGGAACTGACGGCGGAGCAAGCGCACTACAACCACTACGCGCCTTACCTGATGACCAGCGTAGACACCGATCCCGCCTTGTGCGCCGCAGAAAGAAAGGAACTGCCGGCACTGTTGGGACCCGGCCAATGGCACATCTTCGGGGGCCATGGACCGAGGAAGGAGTTAGTGATCGAATAAGCTCCTATCCGTCATAGCAGCCGCAGGGCATGTCTGATTCCGGGAACATACTGCAAAAAGCAGTCTGATTTTTATCCGCCTCCACGAACTCCTGCCACGACCAGCTGCGCCCCAATCCTCTGACGCTGGTGAGATTGGGCATGGCGTTGTTCTCCATGGCGATGGCCCGGTCGAACAGATCCCGGTGCTGGTGGTACAGTGTCCTGATCTCCCGGTGCTTCATCGCGGGGCAGAAAAAGCAGGAGGACTTGCCCGGAGGCGGCAGCCCGGCTTCCCGAATCGCCGCGAGACAGTCCTCCCGCTCCCACCCCCAGTCGATAAGGGGGTACTCTTTTCTGTATTTGGTGTCCTGGATGTCGTAGACGATGGCGTGATCCCGCCGCCTCTCCTCTCCTGCGTCGTAGCCGATGTACTTGACCACCTTCTCCCCTTTGGCCCAGACCTCCCAGCAGGGCGGGTAGTTGTTGCAGAACTTGTCCTGGGGGCCTATCTTGTGCTTGAGGGAGCATTTTTTATAGCCGTAGGCCAGCGCAGGCAGCGTCCCGGAGCGGAGGCACTCCTGTTTCAATGTCAACCTGTCGCCGTTCTTGTCCGTGTACTTCACCACCGTGATCTGCGGCATCCCGTGGTCAATGAGCCATTGGTTCATGATGGGCAGGTAGGCATAAGTGCCGGGCTGCTCGCCTCCGGTGTCGGCAAAAAGAATCAGATCGACCGGGATGCCCCGCTGGTGCAGACCTACCAGAAGTGCAGAACTGTTCACGCCGCCTCCGTATGCGAGGACAGAAAACGCCATTACCGCCCACCCGCCTCTCCAAACAGCGCCTTCTTGTACTCCGGTGCAATGACCTCCAACAGATACCGCTCGTTGCCGCACTTGTAAAGGCACACACCCCGCTGGGGAAAGCGGATCAGCTCGTATTCCGATTCCTCCAGCTGCAAATTGTCCATAAAAAAGCGCCGGTCGATAGAACCGGCGTTGAACAGGAACTGATGAGTGGGGATGGAGAACAACGGCTTCGTCAGCTCGGCAATGCCGGGGAGGGCGAAGTCCTCGATGTTCTGGCTTGCCAGCAGCACAGCGGAGTCCTTTTTCCGCACCCGCTTCATGAAATTGCGGATGTACTCGATGGTGGTGGGGTTGGAGAGGAACAAATATAGCTCGTCTATGGAGGCCACCGTGTTTCCTTCCGTCAACAGCTTGTCGCTGAGATAGGACAGAACGTTGAACAGCATGGCGTTCTTCACGTTCCCGCTGGCCTGGAGGAGTCCCTTCACGCCGAACACCAGAAACCGGCTGGATGTGATATTGGTGGGGCCGTTGAAAAATTTGCTCTCTGCACCCTTGCACATAGAGTGCAGGCCCAGCAGAACTTCCTGGAGCAGTTCCTTGGGGTACAGAGGATCTTTCTCATCCCCGTAGTGCTGGTAGGCATCCTCCATCACTTGGTAGAGGTCGGAGAGGATGGGGTAGTCCACCGGGCGCAGGCGGGAGAAGTCAGTTTTATTGTTGATGCCGAACTTCTCATACATCCGCTCCAGCATCAGCTCAATGGTGTCCACATGGCGGTCAGTGAAATCTTTGTATGAACGGAAGAAGTCCTTCAGAAACGAGATGTGCTGGCTGAGCCTGGACTGCTCTCGGAAGGCGGCGGGCGCTTCCGGATCATCCTCTCCGTCCACATCCCACACCTTGGGTTCCAACGGATTGTTGCGGTACTGGCCGGTCATGAGGTCTACAAAGCAGCCGCCCAGATTGGTACAAAGTTCGCTCATCTCGTGCTCCGGATCCAAACAAATCACAGATTTGCCGGACTCCAGCAGATTGCAGACCAGCAGTTTCAGCAGGAAGCTCTTGCCCTGACCGGAGTTGCCGAGGATCAGCATACTGGCGTTGGTCTTGTCATCCGCTCTCCGATCCAGATCGACAATGATATTGCTGCCGTACTTGTCCTTGCCGATATAGAATCCCTGGGGATCGGTCTTGCCGGAGTAGTTGTTGGGGTAGAGGTTCGCTACTGAGCTGGCGGGCAGCACCCGCTCGAACTGCGTGCCGAGGGCGTTCCGCCCTGCGGGATTGGCGGAGAGGAACCCTTCCCGCTGCTTGAGCAGGAGCCGGTCTGCCTCCAGTCTGGAGCGGATCAGCTCGCCGGTCACCGTATCCCGCAGGGTTCTCAGCTGTTCCAGGCTCTCCGCCGCGAGATCCATATAGACCGCGCAGTGGATCAGCGGCTCCTTGCTACGGCGCAGGGTGCTCACCATGGCGACCACATCTTGGAGGTTGGCCTCCGCCGTGACACTCTGCCGCATATTGGTGGTGCTGCTCCGCTCGAATTTGCTGCGATTGGAGGCGTTCTGGACAATTTTGTCCTCCTCTGCCGCCGTGACCCGTCTGGCATAGATGGTAAGCGTCACACCGCTGTGCTCCCCCAGGGAACCGAGGATCGCCAGCTCCTCGGTTGTGGTGGGATAGCCCCGCAGGGCCATGACGCAGTGGTAGGCGCTGCCCAGAATAAAATGATCCGTGTTGAATTTCACCGTCGCCGGGGCGATCATGTCCAGGAAGTCCTTGGGCAGAGGCTCCGGGGCGGGCTTTGCTTTCTTCTGCTTTTTCTTAAGCATCCGCGTCTACCCACCTTTCCCCGTCGGTACCGTCAAAAACATCCGTAGTCACGTCCTGTTGGTAGTACACCGCCAGCAGCCGCATGAGATCCTGCTGGCTGGCCTGCCGTACATGGAACCCCTTGTCCCGGATGCTCTTTTCCAGCCGGACCACCTGGCTGCGGGCGTTTTCTTCCTTCTGCCGGTCCAGCTCAAACACCAGTGCAAATTCCCGCGCCGAGGCGGTGGTGGTCTGGATGGCGTCCAGATGGGCAGCATCCTGCCGCAGCAACTCCCGGAGGGCGGGATTGGACTCCCGCTCCATCCGCTGGCGGTACCAGTCCTTATTATTCTGGAAGGACTCGCGGGAATCCAGCGCCAGCAGCCGCACGGACTCCACGCTCCGCAGCAGATCAGTCAGGGCCACGATCTTCCCCCGGATGCCCTCTGCGGATAGCACCGACAGGTTATCCGGCTGGATAAGGAAATAGACCAGTTCACTGCGGCCAACCTTCAGGCCGTTTTCCGTGAACTGGTCTATTCCCATGAGCTGCCGCGTGGACAGCAGCCGCTTTCGTTCCTTTCTCTGTTTTCTATTCATACCGCGCTCCCCATTCGTAGTACTGCTGGTGCAAAAACAAAAAGCACACGGCGTTGCGGAGGAAATCCAGGATGCTGGCATCCTCCATGCGGATGCTGAGGAAAGCGTAGAGCACCGTCAGCACCAGCGGCAGCAGGAAACCGCAGGACGCCAGCGCCAGGACAGAGAGCAGAAGCCCCACGCCCACCACTGCCAGATCCTTCAGCCCCCACAGCCACAGCGTCGGTTTTGCGGTCAGATTATCGGGATAAATGAAAATGGAAACCACCTCCAGCTATTTGCCAAGTAAATAAACTTTTATTGGGATATTCCGCTTCTCGCAGTTGTCGATCACGAATTTTGTTCCACGCGACGTCCCGTCCCAGAAAGCCAGAACAAGGTCGGCGTTTTCGATGATCGTGATGTTGCGTTTCAGCGGGGTGGCCCGCCCATACCGGCTGTACTCCGGCAGATACTCCGTCAGCTTCAGCCCATGCCGCAGGGCGTACTCCCGCGCGGAGGCATCCACACCTTTTGCGCCTCCGGATATGATCCCGGTCGTATCATCGGGAAGATATTTTTCCAGATCCTCCACCAGCAGCCCTCTTGAACCAATTACAGCAACTCGCATGTCCACCCTCCTCAATTTTGCAGATATACCGTATGTCTGTCCCCGCATTATACCACATTCCAGATATAAAATAAACACATAATATATCTAGAATGGGGTGATGGTATGGCCGTCAAAAGCATTTCATTTCGGATGGAAGAGGAAATGCTGGAGAAACTCGGTTATGTTGCGGAGTATGAGGGACGTTCCGTGAACAGCCATGTGCTGGTTTTGATCAGGCAGAGCATCAAAATGTTCGAGGCGGAGCACGGGATCATTGAGGGAACGATCCCGCCGTATGACAACGTGAAGCCACCGCGAAAGTAATCGTAAAGGGGACGGCACCGCCGTCCCCTTTACTCCCTCCGCTATTCTGGGAGACCGATGGCGGTCAGGGCCTCCAGGCACCAGATCCCGCGTTGCTCCAGAGCCTTCATCAGCGTCTGTTCTGCGGGAGTGATCGCATCCAGCGCGAAGACCTGCCCCAGGGAGTGCGCTTTGATGTCCAGCCCAGGGCAGTCCAGGAGCATCTCGCCGGGATGGTGGATGTGCGGGTGGATGCTGGCCACGCCCCAATGGGGGATGTCGGCCTTATAGCTCACGCTGAGAACCTTCCCTGTCTGATCCTTCTGGGGCGTATCATTCCATGTCAGCATGGTTCTCTCCCTCCTGTGGCGCAGCCTCCCGCCGCCCGGCTTCCTCCAGCTCCCGCTCAATGAGGCCGATAACGAAGTCCTTCTGGCTGAGCTTCCTGCCGGTGCGCTGCTTCTCCCGCTCCAGATGATCCTTGATCCGGTTAAAAAGCTCCTCGGGGATCTGAAAGGCCAGTGTTTTCATGAAGTCCATTGATTTTTCTCCTTTTGTGTAGTAGTCTGTAAGCAATTGTGTCATGTACATGCTCAGGGATTGCCCGGACTTTTCCTGCTCCTCCCGCACCTTGGAGTGGAGGGAGAGGGGGATCTGGGCACAGAGGTTCTTTTGTGGCTCCATTTGATTCTCTCCTTTCCTGATTTGCAAGGCCAAGTATACCGGCAGCCGCGACGCAAAGCTATTACCAAACCCAACGAAGATCTGTCGGGAAACGCAGCATAAGCAACAACAGGCTCCATGCCGGATGAAAGGCGGTCACCACCGTGCTCCTCAACAGTTTTCTTCTGTCCTTAAACGCGATCATCTCCATCTTTACCATGATGGCGGTGGGCTACGGAGCCAAGCGCCTGCTGCACCTGGAGAAGGAGTACATTGGGCGCTTTAACTCCCTGGTATTCTATACCCTTCTGCCATTGATGCTGTTTTAAAACGTATGCCGCTCCAACATCCGGGGCGGCGTCAGCCTCCGCAGCCTGGCGCTGGCACTGTCGGTACTGCTGGTACTGTTCCTGCTCACCTGGGTCTTCATCAAGCGGATAGAACCCATGAACAGCCGCCGGGGCGTGATGATCCAGGCATCCTTTCGCAGTAATTTCCTGCTCCTGGGGATGCCGCTGCTCCAGGAGCTGTGTCCCGGAGCAGATCTGGCCACCGCGTCCATTATGCTGGTCATTGTCGTGCCATGTTTCAACGCCCTCGCCGTGGTTACGCTGGAGACCTTCAGCCGGAAACAGATCGACGTCCGTCAGATCCTGCTGGGCATTGCCAGAAATCCGCTGATCATCGCCTCAGTGATCGGGCTGCTGACAAATTTCTCCGGTCTGCATCTGCCGGACTGCCTGGAAAACCCCGTTTCGCAGTTGGGGGCGTCCGCCTCTCCGGTGGCCTTACTTCTGCTGGGTGCACAGTTTGAGTTCCGGGATGTGCGGCTCCACCGGCGCAACCTTGCTGTATGTGCAGCGCTCCGGCTTCTGGTTTACCCCGCCATAGCCCTGCCCCTGGCGGCCCTGGCCGGCCTGCGGGGGCCGGAGTTTGCGGTGCTGATCTCCGTATTTGCCACCCCCACCGCTGTGTCCTCCTTCAGCATGGCGGCACAGATGGGCGGCGATCCTGATCTTGCCGCCAGCGCGGTGACGGTGACCACGCTGCTGTCCGCCGCGACCATGTTCCTCTGGATCTTCCTGTTCAAGTCCCTGGGGATGTTCTGAATTTGAATTGCGATCCGGTTCGCAGAACCAGGGCGATCCCCCGCATGATATACTCCACGCAGGGGATCGCAACGCTGTTGCCCAACGCTTTGTAGCGGGAGGAGTCGGAGGCTCCTGGAAGGTCTGTCCAAAAATCCGGGAAGCCCTGGAGACGTTCACATTCCAGCGGCGTCAGCCTGCGGATAAGCAGAGGCCCGTCCACTGCCGGTTTGTCCTGCTCTGCATACTGACCGTCAGATCCCTCGCTGCCGCTGCTGGTCAAAGCCCTCACAGTTTCCTGATATGTTGGCTGACAGATCAGGTCTGTGGCGTCCTTCTGCTGGCGGGCACTCTCCGTGGAGGCGACGTCGTCATCCTTGAACACGTCTATCCATTGGCGGGTGTAGACCGCATGATGATCCGTGGCTGTCAGTGTATAGGCGAGCCCCTCCTGACAGCCCAGGCCGTTGCCGCCGTTCTGCGGCTGGCGGTCTATGGCGTTGCCGGAAATACAGATGGGTTCCTGCGCCTGTAACGCAAGAGGCAGGGTGTTTCCTCCGGTGCCGTTACGGTTGGTCAAGGTTGGAGACACCCTGTGCGGCCCGGTATATCTGCCATCGATCCCGTGATTTTCAAAGCAGAGAACCCTCTGGCTGTCCCCGCCTATACCTGCCTCCGCAGCGCTGCCGCTCTGTCCGGACTTCAGGGCGGGGGCAGCTTCTTCCTGGTATCCAATGCTTCCGGCTTTTGCACCGGCACAGGATCCAGCGGCGAACAACAGTCCGGCAGGGTTCCTACCGCCGCCGCCGTCCGCTCCGGTCAGCGCGGGGGCTCTGCTCCCTGGAGTGAAAACACGGGCCTGCTGGGTATCCCATGGGGTGAGGCAGTCCTGCGCGATAAAGGCCTGCTGCTTCCCGCTGCCGCAGGTTCCATATCCTTCGCCCCCACCTTGCGGTGAGAGCGCACTCATTCCGCTTCGGCTGGCTGCCTGGTTTGCAGCAATGGCGATGGGATCAATAAGGGGCACTGCAATCGGGGCAAGCCCCGCCTGCGCCATCAGCGCCGTTTTCAGCTGGGGCGGCAGCTCCTTCCCCCGTTCCCTCGCCCTGCGCAGGATGCCCAGGCAGGCTGTTTTGCCCAAATAGTATTTGCGGGGCGGATCGTCCTGCAAAATCTGCGATAAGGAATATACGTCTTCTTCGCTGGGGGGTGCGGGGCCAGTATTGGGCGTCGAAGACTCTCCAGGCGAGGGAGAAATGATCTCCCAGTAGGATTCTCCCAGCAGGTTGCCATGCCCAGGGGTAAGATCCAGGGACATGTACGGGATGGTTTTCAATTCGGACGATCTCCTCAAGGACAATGCGGAAATCTTCACCTTTTGGCGTCCCGCTGCTGAATGCGCCGGGCACGTTTTCCCAGCACATCCATCTTGGCCGAACAGAGACATCTGCCCGTCCTCTCTGCCTGTCTGCATTTCTCATCTCCTTCACGATCCTGATCTGCTCCATGAACAGGCCGGAACGGGAGCCGGCCAGGCCAGCCCCCGCGCCGGCCACGCTCAGTCCTGGCAGGGGCTCCCCCCGCATACGATGTCCACCGGCGGCGGCAGCGCCCCGTCCAGCCTGGTGATGTCTCCCACATGGATCATATCGGGAAAGTGGTGCTTTGTGACCCGGATGGGGAACGGCTCGATCTCCGACGCCCACACCGGCCTGATGTTGTTTCTCATTGCCGCCAGGGGGAAGCCACCAATGCCATCGAAGAGCGACCCCATTGTCAGCTCATATCCAGGTTCCATCGTGATGTCGCCTTTTTCTCCAGCGGCTGAACCGTGTTGTCATAGTTCGGTTCAAACGCACACCGCTGGCCGTTGAATGCTGTGGCCGCCTCCCTGGCTTCCGCTTCGGAATCGAAAGCCAGGGGGCGGCCATATCTGTTGCACCGCCACCGGACAGTCCGGCCCCACGGGGAGTCCGGACGGGTAGCGGCTATGACGCCATATTTCATTGTCTGCCCTCCTGCTTACATAGCCATAGTGGCCGGCCCATTTTGGACGGTCTGCTGCTCCTCCCCAGCCAACTGGTTTTCCTGCTTCGGGATCAAGAGGCCCGGAGCCTCATGGAAAGCCTGCATCGCGGTATGGAGCCTGTCTCTCAGCCGCATAGCGTCACAGAGAGTGTCTGTTCGGGTATAAGCTCCTCCGATACATCCATCCTTCGAACCGGGATCCGCAGCCGCTCGGCCTCCGCTATCTCCGTCTGCATCCCGCTGCTGACGCAGGGGCCGAACGCCCACAATTCGTCACAGCGATGCAGAAGGGTCAGGCCCATCTCAATGCCTGCCTGCCGCTCCTCCGGGATCGCGTCGTTCAGAACAGATGGATACATCAAGTGCGGCGCAAGAAAGGCGTGTCCGCCTTCCAAGACGGTGCGGCACGCCTGCTTCGCGTATTCTACATTTCGCTCTATGTCCCCAGCGTATGGGGACGCTACATAGATCAGTTTCATAGTCTGCTCCTTGTCATTTGATCGCCGCCGCAACGGCCTTGGTGGTGTTCACCGCTGCCTGGGCGGTGTAGACAGCGGACATGATGTTGGCCCGTGTAGTGGTGTCCAGGCCAAACGTCCCGGCAATCCTGGGAACTTCTCCCGCAGAGAGCATGAGTCCAAGCCCCAGCAGCAGGTGTTCCCGGAAAGCCAGCAGGCCCGCGACCAGGATCGTCGATTGCAGGAACGCCGTCAGGCACAGGCCGATGACCTGCTTGATCCACTGAATAAACCCATCCGTGTAGCCTCGCGGAACGCTGAACATATACAGACTCCCCACCGCGATCTGGATGAGCAGGATGCCGCCCCGTTTCAGGTTGGCGAAGAATATTTTTATCACGGCGTAGCCCATGGCAATCACGCAGAAGAGTAGCATGATCGGGCTGGTCAGCATGGATGTCATGAAGTCCGGCGCGCCGGTCATATCGCTCAGGCTGGTCACGGCGGCGAAGTCCTCAATGATGTTCTTTCCGACCTCCCCGATGCTGGTTCCCAGTCCGGTGATCTCCGCAGTAAATTGTCCCTGCAAAGCCACCGACAGCTCGTAAAGCCGCACCGGAACCGTGGAGAACAGGCTGACTGCCAGAAAGCCTTTGAGAATATTCAGCGCCGTCTGCTGGATGCTGCCCCGACCGGTGGAGTAATCCAGACCGAACTCGAAGCAGCAGACCACCACACTGACGCCGAACAGCGCCCAGCCCAGCTGGCTGAAAAACGTCACCACGGACTGCACCCAGGTCAGTTCAAACAGTTCCACGCCCATTCCGCCCATAATGGCAAAAAAGTTTCCCAGGAATCCCACGATCTGACCGTAGAACCAATCCATGAGATTTCCCATGATCGTGTCCGCTACAAAATCCCAGATAAAGATTGACCATCACCTCCGATTTCGTTCTCTGCGTTGACACGCAGGCTCAAATTGGTTAGAATAATTGCAATAAAATTTGCAGGAGCCGCCCATGACCTACGAAGAGTTCAAAAGTCAATACTCCATCCGGCTGAACCGGCAGCAGGAGGAGGCCGTCCGTCAGACAGAAGGCCCCGTCCTGCTGCTGGCTGTGCCTGGGAGCGGCAAGACCACTGTACTGGTGACCCGTCTGGGATATATGCTCTACTGCAAGGGCATCCCCCCGGAGCGGCTCCTCACCGTGACCTACACCGTGGCGGCCACCAGGGATATGAAGGCCCGGTTTATCAGCTTCTTCGGGGAAGACCACGCGGACAAGCTGACCTTCCGCACCATCAACGGCCTGTGTGCGGTGGTGATCGGAACCTACGCCCGTCAGAAGGGAACCGAGCCCTTCGCCCTGCTGGACGATGAGCGGCAGATCAATAGTGTGATCCGCGACCTGCTGGCCCGCACCGGCACAGCGTTTCCCAGCGACCTCCAGGTGAAGGACGCCCGCACCCACATTACATACTGCAAGAACATGATGCTGACCGAGGCGGAGATCCACGCTCACAAAGTGGACGGCATGGACTTCCCACGGGTCTACTTCGAGTATCAGGACTATCTACTCCGCTCCCGGCGGATGGACTACGACGACCAGATGGTCTTTACCTACCGCATTTTCCGGCAATATCCTGACATCCTGGCCCACTTTCAGCGCCGGTGGCCCTATATCAGCGTGGACGAAGCCCAGGACACCTCAAAGATCCAGCACGCTATCCTCCATCTGCTGGCCTCTGCCAGCGGCAACATTTTCATGGTGGGGGATGAAGACCAGAGCATCTACGGCTTCCGTGCGGCATGGCCCCAGGCGCTTTTGGAGTTTGAAGAGGTTTTTCCCGGCGCAAAGGTACTGAAGCTGGAGACCAACTACCGTTCCACCCGCACCATCGTAGAGAAAACGGACGCCTTTATCCGCCGCAACCAGAACCGCCGCCCCAAGAAAATGCGCACCGGGAATCAGCAGGGCAGTCCCATCCGCAAGATCATGCTGACAGATTACAGCCGGCAGTACAGCTATCTGCTGAAAATTGCTGAGAACTGCGAAGAGTCCACGGCAGTCCTTTACCGCAACAATGACAGCGCCCTGCCCCTCATCGATCTGCTGGAGCAGAAGGGCGTACCCTACACCTGCCGCCAGCGGGAGGGGTTCTTCTTTACCAGCCCGCTGGTGCGGGACATCACCGACATGCTGGAATTTGCCTTCGATGATGGCAATAAAGATCTTTTCCTGAAATTCTATTACAAACTTGACTTGAAGCTGAAAAAGGCCGTAATCACGCAGCTGCTCTACGGGATGCCAAAGGACAAGAGCGTCTTCGAGGTGCTGCTGGAGAGCGGCGAACTGGAGCCGTGGCAGATCGGGAAGGTCAAGTCCATGCAGACCCACTACTCCAAGCTGCCATACCTGACCAGCTTCGCCGCCATCCAGCGGCTGGTGCGGTACATGGGCTACGGAGATTACCTACAGGAACAGCACGGAGACACTGCCAAGCTGGATATTCTCCTCTCTCTGGCGAATCAGACGCCCACCGTGGGGCAGTTTCTTCTGCACCTGCGGGAGCTGAAAGACCACATTGAGAACCTGGAGCCCCGCCCGGACTGCCCGTTTATACTGTCCACCATCCACGCCAGCAAGGGGTTGGAGTATGACCATGTTCTCCTGATCGACGCGGTGGACGGACTGCTGCCCTCTGCGGATGAGGCCGAGGAATTGGAGGAGGAGCGGCGGCTGTTCTATGTGGGCGCTACCAGAGCGAAGAAGCAGCTGGAGTTTCTCTGCTATGAGAACAAATTCGGAGAGCCGTCCGACGCCGCCTTCACCTTCGTCGCGCAGTTTTTAGGCGAGGAGCCGAAGAAGCCGCCGGAACCGGAACAGAAGCCGCTGCCCGCCAAGCCCTCCGGTCCCTCCAAGGAGCAGATCGCCGCCTGGATGAAGGATTACATCCCCGGTACGGAGGTCACCCACAAGATCTTTGGCCGGGGCCTCCTGACCAAGCGGGAGGGAACCTTCGCCACCATCTCCTTTATGGAGGCCGGGATCAAAAAAGTAGACCTGACCACCTGTCTGCGGCAGGAAAAGATCTGGCTGACACATTTCGTCTAGCGGGTTGCATGTTACATACCCATCTCCATCCCGGCCTGCGGAGCTGGGCCTCTGGAGAGGGAAGAAATGAACGACTGCTCTGCCGGGGATCGGTCGCTCTGTCCGTTGATCTCCCAGTCCGCCAGAATGTCAAACGCATCATTGCATTCCCGCACGGTAACGACAGGCTCCGATTCATTGATCCGAAGAACCGCTTCCGCCACTATGCGGGCGGCTGGGTCGTCTCCCTGGCTGATTGCCCGCAGTTCCTCCTGAGAGAGATATTCACATCCGCCGTCTCCAACAAATCCCAGCATTTCCGCTTTGCACTCCTGTTCGCCGGGCAGGCCGAAATTCTCCTCCAGAAAGGGGTCCGGCATCAGCTGGAGAACTGTCTTCAGAGATGAGGCGGCATCCGTTGACACGCCGATCCCGTATGGGCCAGGGCCCATGATACACACTCCGTGGGTCAGTTCCCGGAGCTGCTCCGCCAGCAGAACCATTTTGTTTTTGCTTTCATTCATCTCTGTGCCTCCGTTCAGATTCCGATGATGGTCCATATATAGCTGGGCGCGATGAGGGTGAGGATCAAGCAGGCGAAAAGGATCACCGGCCCGGTCCACTCGAATTGCCCATGCTTCTTGTAATCAAAATATGCGAGGCCGCTTTTCCCGAAGAAAGCAATGGCCAAAATCATATCCAGCGCGGGAAAAACCACGTTATTGACAACTGTTTTGACCTGTCCGGCGGCATCCTTCCAGGTGCTTTCCACCACCGCGCCCACATTGCCTTTGCCGCCGGAGGTGGCAAAGGCAGGAACGCAGAGAATCGTAGCCACCACCAAGGTGAGGAGAATGGGACGCAGATATTTCTTGAACTTTCGCATAGTTACCTCCTGAAGGCGCAGAGGGCCGTCCGGTCGGACAGCCCTCTGCATTGTAATATGGGGTTTGATCAATAGCCCGTCCTGGGCAGGGGCTTGCTGGGCTTATAAACCGTGGTGACCCAGCGGTCAGTCGCCATGATCCACTGTCCGTTGTACACGCCGCCCACATCCGCCTGGTTGACGAACTGGGTGCCGCCCGTCAGGCCGGAGAGGACATTGCAGTAAACTGCCGGAGCCTCCACCTGCCGGAAGTTGGAAGGTACCACGCCGAATACGCACATAAACTCGGTGACGCACTCGTTGGACGCAAGGCCCAGCGCAGCGGGAGACGCGATGATGACCTTGTTCTGCTGGGTGCTGACGTTGTCCGCCAGGGTGCGGTACTCGCTGCTGAGATTGGTCTTGTAGACGATCTTGTAATTCCCAGGCACGTTGTAGGTGCCGGTGATGATCTTATCCAGCCGTACCGCCTTGGTGGGCAGGGTATCGCGCCAGTAGAACGAGGTCAGCGCGGTGGTGGAGTTGTTGCCGATGCCGGAGAAATCATACCTGATACTCTGGCCGGGAACAACCTCGCTGTAGCCCCGTTTGGTGATGGAGACGTTGGTGTAGAGGCTCTTGTTTGTCATGGCTGCCTTGACGATCTGCCCGGCGTACTCGATCTCCACCTCAATGGGCGTCTTGTCCAGGCCATAGAAATCAGCAGATTTGGATTCCACCACATTGTAACGTCCCAGCGGGAGGGGCCTGGACTTGGCAACGCCGTTTTTGTCTGTCCTGATCGTATCCACCAGATTGCCGGAGCGATGCTCGTAGATCTCAAATTCTGTGTTGGGCAGCGGCGTACCGGCAGGCCAGCCGTTCATGGTGTTGTACTCGGCAGAGGTCTTGGTCACCTGGATCTGGCCGGTGATGGGTGTGTTTTTCCACTCCACCAATGTGGTTTCACCTGCGGTGACGTAGACCGTCTTCATCTCCGTATCCACCAGATAGCCCTCGTTTTCCAGCTCTTTAAGGTAGTAGCGGCCAGAATCGGGTAAATCTTCAATGTAAACGTACCCGGAGTTATCCGAGGTGTACTGCCCGATGGGTTTATTGCTGCTGTCGTAGAGCAGGAAGGTCACGCCGTAGATACCTTTGCCGGTAACAGAGTCGGTCTTGTGCAGCAGGATGCCAGAGAAAGCTTTGTTTGTGATGGTGACGACAGTGGGCTTGCCGTCCTCCACCGTGAAATAATGGGGTGTGTTGTCAAGCTTGTATCCCTCCGCCGCCTGTGTTTCCACTGCGTAGTAATCACCGGCATCCAGGTTGAGCAGGATGTGACCGTCCTTATCAGTGGTGATGGTGTCCACGAGGCCGTCATCCATGCGCCGGATCTCAAAGGTGACATTGGCCAGCCGCTTGGTGCGATCCTTCTCGTCTACCTTGATGATCTCCACGCCGCCTACCGGAGTATTTTCAAAGGTGAGCGTCTGGGTGTCGTTGGCGTTGACCACCACCGTCTGCTTCTTGGCATTGGGGTCGAGCACGTAGCCGGGCAATGCTTCGATTTCCTCTACGATTACTGTGCCAGTAATGCCCGAAATCTTGATCTGCCCTTGAGTATCTGTCGTATACAAACCGTTGGAGGAAATTCTGCCGCCATCCAAATCTACATCTGTCCCGTCCGCATAGGTGATCTTGAACTTCACACCAGCCAGCGGCTTCTTTGTCAGAGCGTCGATCTTATTGATGATGAGCCCGCCGGCCTTCTTGTTCCAAAATGTGAGGGTTTGACCCTCTCCGACTTTGATCTCGATGCTCTGGGGCGTATTGTCAAGGACATAGCCATCCACGGCCTTGGTTTCCCGCGCGGTAATGACCGTACCGGGTTCCAGGTTGGAGATGGTGATGCGACCGTCCTTATCTGTGGCATAATATCCGTTGTTGGGGCCGACAACAGCGCCTGTGCCGTCCGTAACCAGGAACTCCACGCCCTTCAGGGGCTGATTCTCGGTTCCCTCCACGAACTTCTGGATCGTGAGAATGGTGGTAGGATCATTCTCGAAATCCAGATTATTGCCACCGGAATTACCGGAACTGCTGTCGCCGCCGGAACTCCCACTGGAACTGCTTCCGCTGGTCAGGATGTTGCCCGCGCCATTTTTCACCACAATGGTCTGCGAGGTGGGATTCAGCACATAACCCTTGGGAACCTTGGTTTCCGTGACCACGACGGTGCTCCCCGGAACAAGACCGGTCACAGTGGCCGTGCCGTCCTTGCCGGTGGTGAACTTGCCGATCATGCTGCCGTTACCATCCCGCACAGTGAACTCCGTACCAGGGACGGGTTTCCCGGTGACAGAATCTACCTTTGTGATCGTCAGGCTGCACAGAGGCTCATTGAGGAAGGTCAGCGTTTGCGTATCCAGGGGATTCACCGTGACCGTCTGGGTCTGGGTACTCTGATCAATGACATAGCCGGGGGCCGGCTTGGTCTCCTTGACCACCACCGTCCCGGTGATGCCGTAAACACGGATCTCTCCTTTATCATCTGTGGTGTAAAGTCCGTTGCTGCTCAGATGTCCGTTGTCATTGTCCACGTACCCGCCATTGGCATAGGTGAGCTGGAACTGCGCGCCGGGGATGAACGTACCGGTGACCTTATCCTTCTTCTGGATCACCAGCGTTCCGGCCCTCTTGTTCCAGAACGTGAGCTGCTGTTTCTCTCCGGCTTTGATGAGGATGTCCTGGGGCGTCCCATCCAGCACGAACCCATCCACCGTCTTGACTTCACGGGCAATGACTGTTGTGCCGGGCTCCAGGCCCTCCAGCACGATCTCGCCGGATTTATCGGTGTAATACAGCCCGTCGTCCGGGCCGACTGCTGCGCCAGCGCCGTCTACCACCTTGAAGGCTACGCCGGACAGCGGCTCGTTTTCCGTACCTTCGATAAACTTCCGGATGATCAGTACCGTGCCGGGTTCATCGTCAAAAATGAGCGAATTGGCAGCGCCGGAACGCACCACGATGTTCTTTGGAGTCTGATCCAGGATGTACCCTGTCGGAGCCTTGGATTCCGATACCACGATGGTGGCGTTGGGTTCCAGCCCGGTGACAATCGCCGTACCATCTGCCCCAGTGATGTACCTGCCATTGTTGGGTCCGACAGCACGGCCTTCGCTGTCGCGGACAAGGAATTCTGCTCTCGCCAGAGGCTTCCTGGTCACCGCGTCCCGCTTCAGGATTGTTAAAGTACACAGCGGATCATCGTAAAACCGGATGGTCTGGGTATCCGCGGCATTCACCACGACGGTCTGGGGCGTGGGATCCTTTCGGTAATTGTCCGGCGCTTTTTCCTCTGCTACTACATACGTTCCAGGCAGCAGCTTGGAGAGGACGATCTGGCCGTTCCTGTCGGTGGTGTAGAGCCCGTTGGAACTGGTAAGCCCCTCGTTATCCGGTACGAGTTCGCCGCTGGCGGTAGTGATTTTGAACTGCGCTCCGGCCAAAGGCTGCTTGGTCACAGGATCGTACTTTTCGACTATCAAACCGCCCTTTTTTGTGTTGGTCACGATAACAGTTTGTGTATCGCTGTTAGCGCCAATCACCACATTAGTGCTGGGGGCGTCCATCACATAGCCTGCCGGGGCCTTGGTTTCAGTCAACACGTAGGCGCCGGGGGCGAGGTTGGTGATACGAATTTCGCCGTTACTGTCAGTGGTAAAGATACCATTGGAAGTCAGTGTGGATGTGCCGATTACACCATCCAGCCCTACCTCACAGCCAGCGGCGGTGGTGATTCTGAACTCCGCGCCAGGGAGAGGTTCATTTGTATTACTGTCCCGCTTCTGCACGATGATTGCGCCCTTCGGCTGGTTCTTGAAAGTGAGCGAGACGGTTTTACCTTCCTTCACTTGCACGGTCTGGGACTGTGTATCAAGAATAAATCCAGCGGGGGCGCGGGTTTCTGTGACAACCACACTCTTACCCGGCTTCAGGCCGGTGATCCTGATTTCGCCGTTTTCATCTGTCCTGAAAATACCATTAGAATCGCCTACGACACTGCCATCTGCGTACAAAATCTTAAATTCCGCATCCTGGAGCGTCACGCTGGGATTGACTGAGCAGACCTTTCGAATCAGGAGCATCCCGTCCGGAGAGTTGGTAAATCTGACCGTGACCACGCTCTGCTCACCGTTGTCGGCCAGCAGGATCGTCTTGGAGGACTGGATGATGGAATAGCCGTCCGCCGGATCTACCTCCTCCAAAATGTAGGTTCCGGGCTTCAGTCCCGTCCAGATGGCGGTCCCGTTTTTGCCCGTCACCTTCGTTCCGATCACGTTGCCACCCGTGCCGGAAGCACCTGCCAGATACCGTAGCTGGAAGGTACAGCCGGGCAGGGCCTCGCCGGTCACGGAGTCGTATTTTTCGACTATGATCCCATTGAGCGGAGTATTTTCAAACACCACGGTTTTATTTTCTCCGCCCTTGATGTAGACCTCCTGGGTGGCAGGTTCCTTGATGGTGAAACCTGCCGCTGGCTCCAGCTCAGTGACCTTATACCAGCCATCCCGCAGCAGCTCCAGCTTGAACTGACCGTTTGCGTCCGAGAAGTAAATACCCAGGCTGCTCAGCTCACCGGTGATGGTATCGTTGCTGCCGTACCACACCTCGAACTTGGCGCCCTTGATGGGGCTGCCGGTGACGCTGTCCACCTTGTTCACCGTCAGGGTGGGCTTCTTGTGATTCTTGAAATACAGCGTGTGATCCCGGTTGGGATACAACGTCACCATCTGCGCTGGGGCGTCCTGCAGCCAGGGAGCAGGAACCGTCTTTTCAGAGACTTCATACACGCCGGGGAGCAGATTCTTTAACTCCGCCCTGCCGTTGGCGTCCGTCTTGATCTCGTCCACGCTGTGGCCGTCCGCCGCTTTCACCAGAAATACCGTGTCAGGGATTGGCGCGCCGGTGTCAGCGTCATTTTTATAGACGATGAGGTTAGGCCGCTTCTGGTTCTCGATGGTGATCTCGGAGGTCTTGCCGGGGAACAGCTCCACGTGATACTCCCGAATGTCGATGATATGATTGGAGGTCGTGGCCGTTTCTTTCACGCTGTACACACCCGGCTCCAGATCAGAAATCAGAATCTCACCCTGATCGTTTGTGATCCGGTCAAGATACCGGGTGCCATCCTCAATCTTTGCAATCCTGAAGTGAACGCCGCCCAGAGGCGAACCATCCGAGCTTTTCTTGATGACCCGAATGGACGGCTTGATGTGGTTCGTGAAAACGAACTCGGCATTTTCATTGCCGTCCAACTGGATAATGCGCTGGGCCTCATCAATGATGTAGCCGGGGCAGGAAATTTCCCGGACTTCATACGCGCCCACCGGCAGCTTGCTCAGGTCAATGATGCCCTGTTCATTGGTGGTGAACTCCTCCGGGCCGTAATCCCCGGCCACGGAGCGGATGGTGAACTTGGCGTTGGGGATGACCTTGGAGGGATCGTCCGCGTCAACCTTGATGAGATGGATGCCGGGTTTCCGGTCATTATAAAAGGTGAGCTGCTTGATCCTATCCCCGGCATGGAGCTCCACCTGCTGGGGCGTGCTGTCAATGACATGCCCGTCATCCACGAAGATTTCCTTCACCAAGTAGGTGCCAGAGGACAGATCGGGGAGCAGGATCTCCCCCAGCACACCTGTCTCATACGTGCCCAAGGATTCCCCGTCCCGCCAGATCTCGAAGGTCACGCCGGACAGCACCTGCTGGCTGCTGCTGTCGTACTTGATGATCCGCAGACCGGGCAGCTCCTTGTTGACAAAGGTCACAGTGGAGGTCTCTCCAGTGACCACCGTGACAGTTTTCACATCCTCCGGATCCAGCTGCCAACCCTTGATTCCGGCCACCTCTCTGACCTCGTAGGCTCCCGGTTTTAACTCCGTAAACTCAATAGCCCCGGTATCCTCGGTCACGCCTGTGTACGTCCTGCCGGACTCGATGTGCTTGATCTGGATGGTCACGCCCGCCAGCCTGTCGCCGTTGTCGCTGGTTTTCTCGACCCGCAGGCTGCCGAAGGGCTCATTGTCAAACGTGAGTTCAGCGGTTTCGCCCGTTTTCACCGTCACGTTCCGGGCGGGCTCATCGCTGAGAAGGTAGTTCCTGGGCGGTATCCGCTCATAGACCGTGTAATTTCCAGGCTCCAGGTTGGGCGCGGAAACCTTGCCGCCCACGGAGGAGAAGGAGCCAATGGTATCTCCGTTGGGCCCGACGACCTCGAAAATCGCGCCGTCCAGCAGCTCCAGCGTCCCGGCATCCCGCTTGATGATCTCCAGAGAACCAGGTTCGGGTTCGTCCGGCTCATCGGGCTCATCCGGGTCGTCCGGGGGCGGAGGAGGATTCTTGCTGTAGTTGGCAATGACATCCACCTTGATGGGATGCCGGGGGTCGGTGTCGGCTAAATGTTTCTGAATGTTCCCATATTTATCCGTTTCCGCGCAGGTGGCGTAGAAGATGGCGTAGTTGTGACCGATACCGGAGATCTCCACCTGGACGCTGCCCTCTCCCTCGTCCATGGCCTCCTGGGGGATCAGGAGGGTGAACTGACCGGCAAAGCCGTTGCCGGTGTTCTCCATGCAGCTGATCTGGGTGCAGTCGCTGCCATCCCTGTCAATGATCCGTGTGCCGGTGGGTACAGAGCTGGGGTCGGTAAACTCCACCTTTACCCAGCCGCCGTCCACCCAGGTCTCGCTGACCACCTGGTAGACCTGCTGCATATACGCCTTGCCGTCAATGGTGACGGAGTAGGGGTTGGGCTGGTCGGGAGTGGCCGTCAGCCTGGGGCTGAGGGGCTTAGTCCAGTACATACCCGTCTGGTAGATCTCTTTTGCAGCCTTCAGCACCCGCTGGGCCGCCGCCTGATCCGAACAGCCGGGATTGACCTTCAGGTCGTAGACGCTCCAGTTGGACAGCAGGTGGCACCACAGGGCCATCTTGGTGGCGTAGTAGGCTTCATACTTGCTGTTCAGGCCCAGGGCTTCCAGGGATCTGTGGGGATAGCCGGAGGCCACGATGCCCAGCACCTTGGTATCCGTGCATTTCTGGTCGGCCAGGTACTGGATGCCGGAACCGGCGGGGACAGATTGCGGTACGCCCTTGAGGTTCGGGTTGACGCAGTAGCAGGGGATCTCGCGGGTCTCGCCCGTTGGGGACTTGTAGTTGTAGTAGGTGTACTGCTGTTTCCGGACGGCGCCGTTGATGGAAAGGTAGTCCGATTCCGTGCCATCCCAATAGATGCCGATCTCGCCCAGGGCCTCCTCCTCGCTGGAGGCGGCCTGTGCCGTGACCGGGAACATTCCCAGCACGGTGAGCAGGGTCAGGAGCAGGGCTAAAAGTCTTCGCTTCATTGGATCTCCTCCTTGAAAGTTTGAATAAGAAAAGCGCATATCCCAATGAGATACGCGCTTTCCGCCAACAGGAGAGGCGGTGCGCCTGCATGGCACACCGCCCGGTATTTGTGCGCTGACCGTCAGCGCAAGTTGTATTCTGTTCGTATGAAGATGCCGTCCTTGAACACATCCCAGACCTCCAGGTAGTAGTCACCGCCTGGGCAGGAGTGGAGCATCTCGGGTACCGCCTCCTCCCGCCAGGGCCAGAAGGGGACAGTTTCCATGTCCTCTGGCAATGTCAGATGGATGTGTACCCATGGTGTCCCGTCCCCCCGCATCCTCGGACTGCCGCTCTGCATGATCCACTCATCCTCACCCATGGCATTGTAGAGACTGTAGAGCATCCGGCGGGTCTCGTACAGATTGCGGATGAAGATGTAGTCCCCGTCCAGATCATTGAATCGCCGGACTTCGCCCTTTGGCAGCTCTGGTTGGTCAAACAGATCCCAGTCGCAGGTGGCTTCCGGCAGGGGGCCAACTGGGCCATCTGCGAAGTAGTTTTTATCGTACCGGTCCACATCCATGATGGTGTAGTTGGTGCCGTCGTCACACCGAATCACGTCACCCGCCTGGGGGATGTACTGCGAACCGTCCTGCGGGACGTTGATAGAGCCGTCTGCGTTAGTGCTGAGAGCACCGGAGGCTGTCTGGGCTGCTGCGGGTTTCTCCACCTCCTCCGTGTAAGGCTTGTCCGGGTGGATGGTAACGATGTTGGTTGCAGCATCGTAGGTGACGCCGAATCCCACCACCTGTCCCACATCCCGGAGCTTCACGTAGTTGCTGCCGTTGATCTCGTAGGCTTGCATTGGGATACGCTGCTCATTGACATAGAACTGCTGACTGCTGGGATTTGCCATGAGCCCCGCCATTGCTTGAGTGGCCGGCCCGCTGACAGCGATCCCCGCCAGGATGCCCGCCGTTACCAGGGCAATTTCTTTTCTTCTGCTCATAATCGTTCCTCCTTGCATTGTAATTGTTTGCCTCTTTGCAAGCACTACAATACCAAAGAAATTGCCGCAAGTCTAGCGGAACCTTTGCAAACTTATGGAGAAGAAAAACTACCAAAATGAAGCATTTTACACAATTTCCGACCCAGTAACACACCGGCGAAAGTCCCGCTCGTCCCGGACGCAGGTGTACAGCGTGATCACATTGGACTGGGAGGCGGCGAGGGCGCTGCGATCCGTCTCACTGACCTTGGACACGCTCGTTACCTCGTAAGTACGGGTTCCCAGTTTGGTAGTCAGTGTGATTCTGTCCCCCAGCTCCAGCGTGTGAATCTTACCGAAGTAAGCGTTCGTCCCGCGATTGTGCGCCGCGAAAGCGGCGTTGCCATCCCAGATACTGCTCTCCTCAAAGTGACCCGCACCCAGCTTCAGCGTGGAGGCGTCCGTGCCTTCAAAGATGCCCACCTTGAGGTCGATAGCCGGGATCTCCAGCGTGCCAAGGGAACCGTTTTTGTAGTACATATCCTCTGTGACCTCGGTATAGCCGGAGCTTGTGGCCTCCGGCGTAGTCACTGTGACTTCAGCACTTCCGGGAACCATGGTGCTGCCAGCGGAAGGGTCAGCGGGGACGGACTCAGCGGACAGGCCGCTCATGTCCGGCGGGAATACCACGACAAAATCGCCGTTGATGGTCGCGCCGGCGGCGGGCACGGTGTTGGGCGTCAGATACTCGCCGGTATTGAGGGTGTTGCTGGCAGGTGTCCCAAAGCCGGGCGGGATGAGGGCAGCGTTCTTGCTGACGTCCTCGTTCTTCTGTGCGCCCCCATCCGCTGTCACCACCGGCTCCACGGAGGAGGGCTTGCCGTAGCCGGACTGCTCGTCCTCCTCAAAGGTATACTCCAGCGCCCAGGCCGGAACCGCCAGGGCCAGCAGCATGCAGACTGCCAGAATGGCCGCTACAAGTTTCCGCATCTTCATTACACACTCTCCTCCCTGGATTCATGCCTTTTCTTCAGGAACAGTGCCGCGCCCACGCCGCCGCCAATCAGGACGACAACGCCCAGCGGGATAAGAATATAACCCCAGTTAAAAGAAAAGCCGCCATCTGCGCCAGCTTTATCCGGCATAGCGGCGGGATCTTCGATCTCCGGGAGCGTGACCACCGGCTTGATCTCCGTACCTTCGAAGATGGCCACATACCGCACCCGGTTCAGCGCGATCTTGCTGACCGTGCCTTCATATTTTGCGGTTACCGTGTAGCCGGTGACGTAGCTGCTGGTCGCCGTGCCGGAATAGGTCGCCACGGCGGTGTACCGGTCGCCCAGCGCATAGTCGTCCATATTGGCAGTGTTGTCCGTCTGCCAGGAGATGTCCTGGAGGGTCATCGTCCTGCCGTTTTCCTCCACCGTCTTGGGGATGTAGCTGGTGTCCTGACTGCCCAGATTAGGGTAACGCCGGGTGGTGGTCACCGTCCTGGTGGACTTCCCGTAGCCCGCCGTCTCCACCTGGACGGTGTCCAGCTGGAGGGTCAGCGTACCGGACAGGCCGTCCTCCGTGACGAACTCCCTCTGCTGGGGCAGCAGGGCCAGGATGGAGGCCATATCCTTGTCCTTGCTCTCCAGCGACACCTCCTCGATGTGCTGCCGCTCCTGGTACTCTGGCATCTCCTGCTTGAGCAGATCCGTCAGAGTATAGTGGATGCCGTTCTGCTCGAAATCCGAGCGGGGGATCCCGGCGGGATCCTGCCCAGGCTCAAGGTCATAGACTTTCCGAATTTTACTGCCGTCTTCGCTCTTCTCGACAGCAGAGGGGTAGCTCGTCGTCGCAAAGTCCGCTAAGCTCCGTTCCTGCCTTGCGGCAAGAACTACACCCGCTTCCTTGCTCCTCCTCTCCCCACACAAACCGCTTCGCTGGGTTTGTGCGGGGGCCCCATTATTCACCGCCAGTGCGACAGGGGACATACAAGTGGCTGCTGCCAGCACAACGGCCAGCAGCAGCAAAGTCATTGTTCGTTTCATGATGTACTCCTTCACATATTCATAGTGGGGCCGCTCTGTTCCGGAGCCTCCTGCCGCTGCAGCTGTGTGAGCTGCTGCTGATAGGCATCCAGTACGGCGCGGTCAAACTCCTGCTTGAACTCCTTCGTACAGGGGAAGCACACATCCCGGTACTGATCCCCGGACTTGTAGCTGGGCATGGAAACGAACGGCCCGTTGCTGCCGTTGATGATCCGCACACCCCTGATAGCGAAGCAGTCGTCCAGACTGACCGAAGCGTCCGCCAGCCTGCCGCCTTCCGGGTGCAGGCTGTGAATTTTTACTTTGATCTCCATAGAAAATCCTCCTTTAGCTTATACCGCCCATGGCGGGGCCGCTCTGTTTCTGCGCTTGCAGTTTCTCCAGCGTCTCCCTTGCCCAGTCCGGCAAAAATTGATCGTCCAGTACGCCGATGAAATCAGCGCGATCCCAGCGCGTCTGCTCGCCATCTCCCAGGCAGGTCGCGTACACGGCCCGTCCGGAGGCGGTGGGGGAGCAGCCAAATCCTCCCTCGGCTGCCCAGAGCTGGTTACGGGGATCCCAGTATTCCTCCCGCAATGTGTCCGGGCTCATTACCAGCACTTTGCCGGTATAGTCCAGCCCGCCCTGCTCATCAATACAGTGTTCCATGCCGAACATCCCCAGCGTCTGGTACGCATGATAGACCTGACCGGCAAACAGGTTCAGCGCAGCGGGCGGACTCTGCGCCGCAAATTCCAGGTCGTGTTTTCTGTCGTTAGGGAGGTAGACCTGCCGGCTCCATTGCAGAGGCTCCTTGTCGATCTGTCCGGCGCAGTGCTGCCTGCGGATCGTATTGGCCAGAACAAACTGTACCCGCTTGAAGCCGTGCCGATCCAGAATATCCTGGACACAGCCATCTGTCAGGTGTTCACCGTCAAAACCGGCGGAGATCACCGCTTCGATGTCTTTCCGGCAGGCGATATTTTCCTGATGGCTGCTGCGCCACTTTCCAACTTCGCCGTACCTCTTGGCTTCCTTGTAGGAGTTCCGGTACAGATAGGGAAACTTACTCATAGACGACGTCCTCCGCCATGAGCAGCTCCTCCAGGTTTCCCAGGCACACGCCCATCATCGCCAGCACCGACAGCTCCCATTCCGGCACATCGGTGAGATCATAGCGGTAGTCCGCCTGACCGCTCACCACCGTCCCCGGCTCCTCTCCCGGCCAGGAGCAGAGTTTGGCCCCGTCCGGGATGCCGGCCTCCTTCCGCAGCTCCTCCGGCAGAACGGTTTGCGTTTTTTCCGGCAGGGCGGGACACTCGCCGTCCTCGCTGCAATCCTCGCAGGGACCGCACACCTGGGCCAGATGCTGGTTCAATTCCTCCGCCAGCCGCTGGAGGGAGTCCACGGCGCGAACCAACTCCATGGCGGTCATCTCCTTCCGCAGGATGATCACTGCATCGTCCGCCATGCGGATCTCCACCGGCTCGCCTTTTTCCAGGCCACTCAGTTCCAGCACGGCGTTGGGGATGACCAGCTTCTTCTTGGTAGTTTCTTTGATAAATTTCTGCATAGATCAGTACCCTTTCTGATTAAAATAGCGCAATCTGCGAGGTGGCCCGCATCCGCTCGTTCATATCGTAGTTGGCGATCAGCAGCTCCGGGAACTGTGCGCCGTTCTCATACCGCAGCTTGATCGAGTTGGGACGGGTGACCTCCTGGATCATGATGCCGGGATGGTCGTACAGGCGGCGGACAAAGGGATCGTCGTTGTAGGACAGCAGGAATTTACCTTCGATCCCCAGCAGAACGTCCCGCAGCCGGTAGTGGTCTCTCCGTCTGAATCCGTCTTCTCCCACATTTTTGTAGTACCCCTCGGTGGCATGGTAGGGCGGGTCGCAGTAGAAGAACGCCGCCGGGCGGTCGTAGTGCTTGATCAGCTTCTCAAAGTCCTGGTTTTCCACCACCACATCCTTCAGCCGCCTGCTGGCCCGCTTGATGAGGGGAAAATCATCCCATAGATCGTGGGGCTGGCTGGCGAAGCTGGTGAGTCCGGAGGCGTAGCTCTGCCGGATGATCTGGTAGAACCATGCCGCCCGCTGGACGTCGGTGGTGTGCTTCTGCCGCAGGGCCAGCCGCACATAGTCGAAGTCCGCACGGGAGTTCAGGACATACTCCAGAGCGGTGATGAGCAGATCCGGCTTGTCCCGGACGCAGCGGAACAGGTTCGACAGGAGGACGTTGAAGTCGTTGTAGACCTCAAAATCGTTCCACGGCGGCTTGTGGAACAGTACCCATCCCCCGCCGCCAAACACCTCGATGAAGCGGTCATAGTCCAGGGGGAACCGGCACAGCACCGCATCCCGCAGGAGCTTCTTTCCACCGATCCAGCTCATGAAGCTGTTCAGGGAGAACCACCTCCGCCGGTCTCCTCCCCGAAGTTCTCCAAAGCCGCCTCCAGTCCGTCCACGGCCTGTTCCAGTCCCACGATCATGACCTTGAGGCTGTGGATGGTGGTATAGATCTCGCCGGCGTTCCTGGCGTAAAAGTATCCTTCCGCACCGCTGCAAATAGGGACTTTCTGTCTCCTCAGACGGTTGACCTGCCTTCGCAGCTCGTTGCCGCTGATGCCCATCGCCTGCTCCAGCTCCGGGCTCTTGATGGCGTTTTTCCTGCCCGGACAGTTTTCCTTCAGGTAAATTCTCAGCTGTTCGCTTGCCATTCTCTGTCCTTTCCGGGCCTGTCCTCCGGAAATGGACACAAAAAAAGAGGGGCCGCTTGTCCCTCCGGAGAAACGGCCCCTCGTCAAAAATTATTGCATTGTCATCAGTTTCCCGCTCCGGTCATATCCTGGGGAGGCTCGCGGGCCATGGCAGCGGAGAGGATGATCCGCTCCCGGACGCTCAGCACCTCCATACGCTTGGTCAGCCACTGCTTTTCCTCTGCTGTTCCGGGCAGATGCAGAATCGCTTCGTCATAGCCGCGCTCCATCACATCATCTCCATTCCGCCCGGACTGAGCTGCTGTTCCATGTCCTGCACCTGCTCTCCCCTCTTTCGTCCCACCAGACCGTACTCCGTGATGATGGCCTGATCCCGTTCCAGCAGAGCGCGGCCATAACCTTGGAGGTCAATGTACGGCATGAGCGTCTCCGCATCCTTCTCACAGATAACGGCCTCCAGTTCCTCACGCGCTACATCCTCCGGGCTGCTGGCTTTCGGCTCAAAGTGGTGCTCACCAACTGTACCGGCGAGGGAGAGCGCCCGGGAGAGCTCCTCACAGTTATTTGCCGCGAGAATAGCCTTGTACTTGGTCAGCCGGCCCTGCCCGTCCAGTTCTGACAGGCGTGTGGACAGCTCCAGGATCTGCGGCATTTCTCCCTCGAAATACATCGTATGGTTCAGCCAGGGAAGGGGGCTGTCCCATACGGATACCGCAATATCATCCCAATCCTTCCTGCCCAGTTTTTCCAAAGCTACCTGTATCTCTCCTTCCTGGGCAGGCAGCCGCAGCTGGAGCATATCTTCTTTCTGGAGCCTGCCCTCTGTCAGCGGCATCGCCGCCATGTTGACCAGGATGGTGTATGCCGGTTTCCGGGGCTGGAAGTCCATGGTCTCGCTGACATGGCGCACATCTTTGTCCACTTCCACATAGCCGAAACCCGTGTATGCACCGTCTGTTCGTTCCCGGTGCTCTCTGCCGATCTTCCCATAGTCCAGCAGTGCCAGTGCGGCGTCCGGCAGATCGATGGCATCTGCAATGAAGTTGTTTTCCACCAGAAATTTTCCAAGCTGGTGATCCGTCACAGCGCCCTCCGCCATACGGCAGTGCCCCGTGCTGTGGGCGAAGTCGATGAGTTTGGTAATCTCGATGGGAGCAGCGGCCTTCTGCATCTCCACCCCTGCCATTCCTTCAAATGCCGCCATGTCCAGCACAGATGTAAATTCCGATAACTTCTGTGCCAGCGCGTTGAGCTGGTAGATATTTGGCAGCTCAGGAATACATTTGGCCAGATAGTCGTATTCTTCACAGATCTTCAGCACCTCCGCGTATGGCGGCTTCCCCGGTTCCAGCCGCAGCCGTTCCATGAGATCCAGCATCTCATAGTCACTGGCGGGGAGATCCAGCTCCGCGCAGTTGTCCCTGCCCTGGGAGGCGTAGACATGGAACACCTTAGCCAAAGGCCATCCCCCCTTCTTGCTGCTGCATATAGGTTTTGGGATCCGCACCGGGCTTGTCCCAGCCAAACATGCTGCCAAACGACATTGCCTCCTCCTGGGCCTTGGAGATACCGCGCTGCTGATTGAGGTGATCCGCAAGGCGGCGGTTCTGCTCAGGTTTATCCCCGCTCCACTCCGTCTGGAAGTATCCATTTTCACCCCGCTTGAGAAGGATAAGGCTGCCGTCACTGGGCAGCGTGGAATAGCACAGATCCGGCAGCTTTTCAGCAAATTGGGGGTCAAAGCGATCCTGCTCCGTCATGATGCTCCAGTCCTTGTCCTGCCATAGATGGGCGTATATTTCCAGACCTCCGCCAATTTTGATCTCACGCTGCTCAAACGACTCGCCGGCACCGTCACTTGCCTGTCCGGTCACGTCTTCCATGAGCAGATCCAGCTCCTCCGGTGTCAGCTTGCCCTGCACCTTACACTCCGCCACGCCCCAGAGCTGTCCGCCCCGCACCTCCGCGGCGAAGTGATAGGACTTCACTTTCTGATCCACCCCATCTGCCTTACCGTAGTAGGCCATGAGTCCGCGCTCTGCTTCCTCCGGGTTGTCTGTGCTGCGCGCCTTTTCCAGCGCGGCAATGATTTGAGGGGCATACTCCGCTGCCTCATGGGGGTCCATGATGATGTCGATCGCCGGATCCTCCTCATCATAGTAGGTGGCCGTCATGGGCATATACAGCTTCAGCGCCTGGAGGAGCGGCGGCAGGACGGAGAAGCTGTCCTTCCCCAGCATCACGCCAAGGCCTCGGCCATTATCCCAGACTACGTGGAATGTGGCCTGATCGTCGATGTACTGCAGCGTCCCCATGCTCCCCGGTTCCACCGGCTGCGGGTCACCCTTCATCTCTCTGAGCTTGATCCTGCTGCCCTCCGGGAACTGCTCCCGGAGAAAGTCCAGCCATTCTTTTGGTACCTGATTCATTTACATCATGCCTCCCATTTCTAGTCCCCGTATTGGTTCCTCGGTTTGTGCTGGTAGTGCCTCATAGATCGTCTTTTTCCCGTATGTGATCCTGGTGATCTCATCTGCGTTGTAGTCTGCGTTCCGGCCAAACATCCGCTCAAATTCGCGGCGATCCTGTGCGGGGATGTAATATGTGCTGTAGTAACCTCTGTGGCCTGTCAGAGAATCTGCCGCCGTCTTGAAAGTCAGTTCCGCGCCATCCTTCTGAATGGTGACGTTCACTGCCTTGGCCCCGCTGTCCTTTACGGCGTCTGTGATGGCCTTCATCCGGTAATAGGAACTGCCGGTATCCTGCACAAGCGCCTGATATTCCGTCAGCAGCGCGTCGTTCATCAGAAATTGCAGGAGAAATTTCTCCTGATTGATCCTGATGTACTGTTTTGCCTCCTTCTGAATGAACCCCTCCGGGTTCCGCATGTACGCCATGAAAGCGGCTTCCGACAGCTCCTCCAGCGTGTAGCCGCTGCGGAATACTCCATCCGACGCGTCACCGCTGAAGAACCGCGAGAGGGCTTCATTCCTTGCGCCATGCTCCCGATAGTATTGGAGGTCATGCAGCGCCTGCCAGCCGGTGATCTCCTGTATGGCGAGATTGTTCCGGTCGTTGGCGATGGTACCCTCCACGAGTTGGCTGATCCTCCCGCTGATCTCGCCGGCCACGGAAGGCCCGACTTCTGATACGAGAGGAAATTCCCCGCTCGTGAAGATAAGCAGCGAATCCTTAGCCAGATACAGCGATCCGTGTTCCGTATCGTACACACCGCAGAACAGCATGCTGCTGTCCCAGGAGATGCTGTTGTCCTGTGCCGGAAATATCCGGTACAGATAGTTTACAGACGGCGTCTTCCCAAGGCTGGAGAACGTGACCAATGCTTTTCCCTCCTGCCAGACCGTAAAGGGCCCATACCCGATATTCAGCCAGCGCTGGAACTCATCGCGGGCGGCGGTGCCAGGAAACAGATCTTTCATCAGCTCATCCCTCCCATCGTCATGCTTTCTCCGGGCTTCTGCTCTCCCATCGCCAGTCTCTGCTGGTTCAGATCGTAGCAGTAGATGTAGCTGTAATCGCTTCGGTCGGTCGTACAGCGCAGGCAGAAGCGGTAGTCCTCTGTTTCCGCCACGAACCCAACATGATCCCGTCCGATCCCGCCCTCCGGGTACCCATAGCACCACCGGCGCATGGCGGCATCGCTTTGCAGCGGCCCACGGATCTGCAGTTCGTCCACGAACTCCTGGAAGACCGCCTTGAACTCCGGCGTGTTGAACTGGTCGTCGTTGTGAGGCCACCAGGAGTGGTGGAGCCTGCTGCCGCCAAAGTCCATCCGCAGATGGCCGATTGTCGCAGCAGCCGTGTCCTCCTCCGGATCCGTCAGAGAATAGAACAGCCCCGCCTCCTCGTGAGAAGCGGGGCGCAGAATGAATTTGCGGGGATCCTGTGGGCAATCCAGATTGTTTTTCTCGCAGAAACCCGCCAGATCCAGCAGTTCCTCGTGCAGATGGAAACTGTCTCTGATCTGGCGGGTCACAGTGGTCTCGCGCTTCAGCGGGACGGGGGAGAGGATGGAGCCGATACGGTTCCATACCGCTCTGTTCTCCATAGTGACGGGCTTATTCGGATCCCGGTCGCTCCCGGACAGGTCGTAACAGTGCCACCCCTCCGGGATGGATTCCTGCGGGATCCGCCTTTCGGTGTAGAGCACCGGCTTGCCGAACAGCTCCGCACTCTGGAATTGGTCTTTGTAAATGTTGCAGCGCAATGGTTTCACACTCCTTCCTTTGTGTCGGCAGCTACAACCAATATCACACTTCTTGGCTAAAGTCTACTAAAACTTTTACAGCATCCGCATCCTTTCCTGACCTCCCGACCCGCATGGCATCCGGCCCGTACCGGGCGGTGGCTGCCGCGCAGAGGATCAGCCGCAGGGTGTCATCGCTGACCAGCTCCGGGTCGGCCAGCTCCTCCGATGTCGCACCCAACGTGCCGGAACATATACCCTTTGCCGCCCGGTAGAGAACGTACTCCTGAACCGGACAGTCACCAAGCCGGACACTGGCAAAATTGATCTGATTCGGCCTGACTGCGGTGATAGTCTTCTGCCAGAGGGCCGCACGGGCGGAGAGCAGGTATACCGCCGCCAGCCAGCGGCTGTTGATGTACTCCTTTTCGCTCCCCATCATCTCCAGCATCCGCATGATATGGAGCTGTCCATCAAAGTGGAAACCATTCGCCTGACAGGCACGATTCTGCAGCGGCCCCATCGAGGGGCCGTGCAGAAGCAAATTGCGCACAGGCGCTCGAGACGCCTGCTGCGCAATCACTCCCATGGCCCGCTGCTTCAGTGGCAGGTACTTCCAGGGCCGAACCGTCTCCGCGATCAGCTCCATCGTCACCGCACCGGCCTCCAGCCGTTCGGAGAGGTAGAGGCAGGTCAGACTGCGGCAGCCCCGCCGGCGGTGTTCCAGGCAGTTCCGGCAGTCCACATCCGCCGCAGTGGGGTGGTAGCGGCAAAGTACCGCCCTGCCGTGACCGCGCGGTGTGAAGTTCGGTACCATCATCATCTGACGCTCCATTTCCGCAAGGGCTGTGCCGCGCTCAAAAAATCTGGTCATTCTTTTGTTTTCCTCCGTTAAGAATAAAAAAAGAGGGGCCTGTTTTGCCAAAATCGGCACGACAGGCCCCTCTTAATCTTGAAATATATACTTTGAAATCAATATAACTGTATCTCTCCCGGTTCATGCTGTTTGGGAATTTGCGTCAGCTCATTTGCCAGATCGATCACCTGCGGCACCGCTTCTTCGATCTGTTTCATGATCCCCTCCAGAAGTTTTCCCTGCTCTGGGGTGGAAACGAGATCCAGTTCGGTCATGTTCTGCGCTGCATCGAAGATCACCGCAAGCTGCTCCCGTGTGAAAAGGTGGCTGGAGGGAATCAGTCCGGAGCGGGTGACAAAATCCTGTTTTGCGGCAGCATAGTTGTTGTCATAGTAGTGCCCTTGCCACAGGCTTGTACCGTTCCGTATACGCTCCCACGTGACAAATTCGACACCATAACCGCCTTCGCGCTCATGGCCCGCAAGCACAATATGGTTGAATTCCGCCAGCAATCGATAGTCTCCAGACAATCCCTCTGCCAATATAGGAGGAGCTGTCATCATCTGCCGCATATACGCCATGATTTCCACGACAATGTCTCGCACCTGATCCAACGCGTCCTCCAACCTGTTTCTCTGCACAAAGTCCGCATCGTAGCTCATGCCGCCGTACATATTGACGTTGCAGAGCCGCTGGGAATTTTTTTCAACAGGCAGTAGGCCTGCATCCTCCGCTTCCACGGAAAAGCCTTCCCGCTGGAGCCGGTGGCTGACTTCCGTCAGATATTTTGCTTGGAAATCGTTCATTTTGCATCCTCCTATTGTATCCCGAAATTCTCATTGCAAGTTGTACGCTATGGTCTGATACTCCGCTGTGGCACTGCCCGTCTGGTAACCAAAGCAAATTGTTCATGATATTGGGCAAGTGTGCAGGGAAAAGATTGCTGATGGATATAATAAAGCGCCGGTCCATTTGGCCTACAGCGACCAATGAACCGGCGCGACAGTCTGTTCTCTACAATTCCTATCCGAATCAAATATCTGCTCATACCTTCAGCTATAACAATTAAGAACCCATGTTCCTTTCGGCTGCATGAGTCCTTGATCTTGGTGCCGATCAGCAGGATCAGGCCACTGATCTATTGAATGCCATTCAGACGCTCCCCCTGCAGTAAGCTACACCCCCGCGAGTTCAAGACTGGTCTGAATGAGAATTTACCTTCAAAATATCGAAATTTTGAGGCTCCCGAATTTTCTCATTCGGGAGCCTCCGAAGGCTTGCAAATACTGGGTTTTTCAACCAAATATCGTTTTTAACCTTCATTTCTGGTACGCCCGACTGGATTCGAACCAGCGGCCTTGTGAGTCGGAGTCTGCTGGCCGTCAAATAAAAAACGCTGTATTTGCAGGGGTTTCAGCTAGATTGCACAGATTAGGGTGGTAGATTGCCAAATCCGTGGAGCCATTGCGGCGCAATGGCTCCACGGATTTTCTGCTATTTCTCAAAACAGTAGTCAAATAGTAGTCAGCCGCTACAACTACACCTCATCAGAATCAAGAATAGACCAGCAATACTTTTTCAGGGTAGGAATATCATCCGTAATAATTTCCCAGGTAGTTTCCGGATCGACCGAGCCATAACTGTGCGCTACAATATTTCGCATTGCTTTAATTTGCCGCCAAGGCACTGCCGGATATTGCTGCCGGAATTCCTCTGTCAGCTTTCCCACCAATTCTCCAATCTGCAAGATACATAGTGCCGTAGCATTTCGATATATCTTGTTCTCTGCAAATATCGTCGCTTCATTTCCGAAATGTTCCACAGCTTGTTCAATTTGCTCACAGTAGGAAACTATGTGCTGCAAAATGCTCAAGTCACGTTCAAGAGGCTTCATAGAGCAACACCTCGTCATTTCGGATGGAGGCAAGGAACCTCTCGTCCAAACTCCCCGTTGGTATCAAATCCACTGGAATTTCCAGTGCGTCTTCCAAATCTAACAAAAGCCCAGCTAACTCAAGACCACGGATTGAGCCTTTATCAATTCGTAAATCAATGTCACTAGTAGGAACAGCATCTCCTCTGGCATAGGAGCCAAATAAGAAAACTCGTTGCGCCCCATACTTTTGTGCCAGTTCCGAAACAACTGATTGAATTTCTGGAATTGTATGCCTTACCATGACTCCACCGCCTTCCTGATAATAGTATACCACAGCCAAGGGGGAACAATCAAGCCTGTCAGGTCAAATCAATATGCGATCCTTTTTTGATGTTTACCCAAATGGGCCTTGCCGCAATTTGTCGGAAATGGTATAATTGATGCAAAATGCAGACCGTATTGAGATGAAAGTGAGGCAGTTGCTATGAGTGATCACAGATTGGCAGAAGTCGGGATCAATATCAGCGAAAAGGCTACGGTTATCTGGAACATCGCCAACGCCCTGTTTGGCTACTTCAAGCCCCATGAGTACGGCTTGGTGATCCTCCCCATGACGGTGGTGAAGCGGTTCCACGACTGCCTGCTGCCCACCCATGCCGCCGTGCGGGAGCAGTATGAAAAGGTCAAGAAGCTGGCGGTCATTGACGGGTTCCTCACCCGCGCATCGGGCTACCAGTTCTATAACACCAGCAAGTACACCTTCGATCTGCTGCTCTCCGACCCGGACAATATCGAGGCCAACTTCCGGGACTACCTGGCGGGTTTTTCCGCCAACGTCCAGGATGTCCTCGCCAAGTTCGATTTTGAGAACATCATCAAGCGCATGGTGGAGTGCAACTCCCTCTACCTGGTCATCAAGGAGTTTGCCTCCCCCAAGGGCTACCTTGGCCCGGACAGGATCGGAGCGGTGGACTGCGGCTACATCTTTGAGGATCTGGTGCGCCGCTTCTCTGAGTCCTACGACGAGGAGGCCGGGGCGCACTTCACCAGCCGGGACATCATCTACCTGATGACGGACATCCTCCTGTCCGATGCCGACCTGACCCACGCGGGCAATATCACCGTCTACGACATGGCGATGGGTACCTCCCAGATGCTCTCCTGTATGGAGGAGCGCATCCACGCGCTCAACGAGGAGATCGAGGTGACCTGCTTCGGCCAGGAGCTGAACCCGGCCACCTACGCCATCGCCAAAGCTGATATGATGATCCGGGGCGGCGATCCCAACAATATGCGGTTTGGCGATACCCTCTCCGATGACCAGTTCAAGGGCTTCACCTTCCAATACTGCATCTCCAACCCACCCTTCGGCATCGACTGGAAGCGGGAACAGAAAGCGGTGGAGACGGAGGCCGCTCTGGGCGAGTTGGGGCGCTTCGCTCCGGGCCTGCCCAAAATCAGCGACGGACAGCAGCTCTTTCTCCTGAACGGCCTGTCCAAGCTGGCCCCCGATGGGAAAATGGCCATCATCCAGAACGGCTCCCCGCTGTTCTCCGGCGACGCTGGCAGCGGGCCGTCCAATATCCGGCAGTACATCCTGGAGAACGACTGGCTGGACGCTATCATCCAGCTCTCCACCGACCAGTTTATGAACACGGGCATCAGCACCTATATCTGGGTCCTGTCCAAAGACAAGCCGGAGAACCGGGCCGGGAAGGTGCAGCTGATCGATGCCTCCCACTGCTACGAGTCCCGCAGGAAGAACATCGGCACCAAGCGCAACGACATCACCGACCTGTGCCGGAGCCTGATCGTGCGGGCCTACGGCGAGTACCGGGACGGTGCGGTGTACGGCGACAAGGGCGGCGTGTACTGCGAGAGCAAGGTATTCGGCTCGGAGGAGTTCGGCTACAACAAGATCGTGGTGGAGCGGCCCCTGCGGGACGAGCAGGGAGAAATCGTGCTGAAAAAGGGCAAGCCTGTGGCAGACCCGGCCCTGCGGGACACGGAAAATGTGCCGCTGGTGGAGGACATCGACCGCTATTTTGAGCGGGAGGTGCTGCCCTATGCCCCGGATGCCTGGATCGACCACAAGAAGACCAAGGTGGGCTACGAGATCCCCATGACCCGGTATTTCTATGAGTACCGGCCCCCGGAGCCGGTGGAGGACATCGTGGCGCGAATCACCGCCCTAGAAGCCGATATTGCCGCCAGCTTGAAGGCACTGTTCCATGGGGAGGGCGAGTGATGGCAAGGGAGATGAAGGACAGCGGAATACCATGGATCGGGGAGATCCCTTCAGACTGGGATATATCTACATTAGGGAAGTTTATCTCCATCGACTCCGGAATTTCTGTAGGGAAAAAATATGAGCCGCAAACACCGCTTGTTGAAGTTCCATATCTGCGGGTTGCAAACGTGCAGGGGGATCATTTAGACCTATCCGATGTTGCAACGATTTGGGTAACGCCAGAGGAAGCGGAGAAATACAGGCTAAAACCGGGACAACTTTTGATGACCGAAGGTGGAGACAGGGATAAGCTGGGTCGCGGCTGTCTTTGGAATGGAGAAATAGAGGGCTGTATCCATCAAAACCACGTTTTCGCTGTTCAGACCGACAACCGCCTATTGGTTCGATACCTTGACTATCTGACCACCTCGGAGGTTGCACGAGCATATTTTGATGTGACCGCTAAAAAGACAACAAACCTTGCCTGTACGAGTAAGTCTATGATCCAGCGATTTGCCATACCAATTCCAAAAGTAAGTGAGCAGGAGGCCATTGTGGCGTATCTTGACATGAGATGCCTTGAAATTGACGCTGTTCTGGCCAAAATCCGCACCTCTATTGAGGAGTACAAAAAGCTCAGGCAGGCTATCATTACCCAGACTGTCGCCAAGGGCATCCGGAGAGATAGGCCTATGAAAGAAAGTGGGATTGAGTGGGCAGATACCATTCCGAAAGAAATCAAAATAAGCCGTCTTGGTCTGCACTATGATATTATACTTGGCAAGATGCTTTGTTCCGCTCAAGTTGATGATACCTATACTTTAGAACCCTATTATTGTGCAGCTGATGTTCATTTTGAAGGTATTTCTGATGGTGAGCGAAAAAAGATGTGGTACAGTCCTTCCGAAAAAGAGCTATACCTCGTTATAAAACACGATCTCCTTGTTGTTGAAGGTGGTGCTGGTGCTGGCGGTTGCGCCATTGTAGTTGATGAAGAAACACCGACGTACATCCAAAATTCTATTATGATTGTCAGAACAAAGCACTCTGGCGATTGTAGGTATGTGAGGTATTGGTTGGAATGCTTGGTAAGACAAGGTTATATTGATGTGGTTTGCAACAAAGCCACAATTCCTCACTTCACAAAGGACAAACTCGCATCTGTACCTTATTTTGTTTTTTCGGAGCAGGAAAGAAGTGAAATTGCAGATTATTTAGATGAACAATGTGCGCAGATAAATCTGTGCCGGAATGGACATTGCGAGTGCTGTTTGATAATAACGCAGATATTGTTGGACACTACACAGCATGGCAGAATTATCTTTCTGAAGCAAAACAGGCGCAGAACGAGATATCACGCCTCAGCGTAAAATATAAATTGTATGAGAAAGCTGTCATTCAGGATCATCCAGAAATTGAAAAACGCAGGTCTGAGGCCACAAGTAGTGCAGATGCGGAAAAACAAATAACACTTCAGCTTATTGAAAAATTCGTTGCTGATTCCATCAAATCGTTAAGAGGGATGCCAAAATGATAACCACTGAAAAACGCTTTGAATCCGACATTGAGGCTGCCCTCCTCTCCCCCGCTGGCGGCTATGCCAAGGGCGTCGATACCTATGACCCGGAGCTGGGCCTGTATGTCACCACTCTGATCGGTTTCATTCAGGCTACCCAGCCCAAGGAGTGGGCCAGGTTTGAGCGGCAGAATGAGGTAAACCCGGTGCGGAAGTTCTGCCTTGCCTTCAACGCCGCCTGTGACGCCGATGGCCTCGTTGCCGTGCTCCGCCACGGGTTCAGGCACAAGGGCGTCAAGTTCCGTGTCTGCTATTTCAAGCCGGAGTCCGGCCTCAACGACACCGCCGCCCAGCTATACGCCCGGAACGTGATCTGCTGCTACCGGCAGTGGTACTACTCCGCTGATACCCAAAAGTCCGTGGACATGGTGCTGACGGTGAACGGCATCCCGGTCTTTGCCTTTGAGCTGAAAAACCAGTACACCGGCCAAACCGTGGAGAACGCCAAGCGGCAGTGGATGTATGACCGTGACCCGCGGGAAATCTGCTTCCAGTTCAACAAGCGCATTCTGGCCTATTTCTGTGTGGATCACCTGGAAGTCTGGATGGCCACCAAGCTGGCCGGGAAGGATACATACTTCCTGCCCTTCAACCAGGGCTCCAATGGAGCCGGGCAGGACGGCGGCAAGGGCAATCCCTCAAATCCGGACGGCTACCCCACGGCCTATCTCTGGGAGCAGGTCTTTCAGAGGGATAGCATGATGGATATCCTTCAAAAGTTCATCCATTTGCAGGTGAAGGAGGAGAAAAAGCGGCTCCCAGACGGCACCGTGAAGACCGTCCGAAAGCAGGCGCTGATCTTCCCCCGCTACCATCAGCTGGACGTGGTGCGGAAACTGCTGGCCGATGTGTCGGCGCACGGTGCCGGGCGGAACTATCTGATCCAGCACAGCGCAGGTTCCGGCAAATCCAACTCCATCGCCTGGACGGCCTACCGGCTGGCATCGCTACACAGCCAGGAGGACAGGCCCGTGTTCAGCAGCGTGGTGGTGGTCACGGATCGGACCGTCCTGGATGCCCAGCTCCAGGAGACCATCTCCGGCTTTGACCACACGCTGGGGGCGGTGGAGACCATCGGCGAGAACAAGACCTCTAAGGATCTGCGGGACGCTCTGAACGCCGGGGTGCGGATCATCGTCACCACCCTGCAAAAGTTCCCGGTAATCTTCCAGGAGGTGGACAAGGCCGCCGGGCGCTGCTTTGCCATCATCGTGGACGAGGCCCACTCCTCTCAGACGGGCAGCGCCGCCCTCAAGCTGAAAACGGCGCTGGCAGACACCGAGGAGGCCCTGCGGGAGTACGCCGAGCTGGAGGGTAAGGCCGAGGAGGAGCTTGACCCGGACGATAAGCTGATGAACGAGATCATCTCCCAAGGCCGCCACAGGAACCTGTCCTTCTTCGCTTTCACCGCCACCCCAAAAGATAAGACGCTGGAGCTGTTTGGCACGGAGTACGAAGACGGCAGCTTCCATCCGTTCCACATCTACAGTATGCGGCAGGCCATCGAGGAGAAGTTCATCCTGGATGTACTCCAGAACTACATGACCTACGAAACCTGTTTCAAAATTGCCAAGACCATGGAGGACAATCCCGACCTCCCCGCCAGCCGTGCGGCGAAGGTGATCCGCCGGTATCAGGAGCTGCACCCCTACAACATCAGTCAAAAGTCGCAGATCATCGTGGAGACGTTCCGGGAGACCACCCGGCACAAAATCGGCGGGCGAGGCAAGATGATGGTGGTCACCTCCTCCCGGCTGGCGGCAGTCCGCTATTTCCACGAGGTAAAGCGGTATATCGAAAGCCAGAAATATGACGATGTGGAGATCCTGATTGCCTTCTCCGGCGCTGTACAGGATGGTGACGAGGAGTACACCGAGCCCAAGCTGAACGTGCGCCGGGACGGCAGCCACATTGCTGAGACCCAGACCAAGGCGGAGTTCCACGAGAATTTCAACGTCCTGATTGTGGCGGAGAAGTATCAGACCGGCTTTGACGAGCCGCTGCTGCACACCATGATCGTAGACAAAAAGCTGAAAAGCGTGAAGGCGGTGCAGACCCTCTCCCGGCTGAACCGCACTTGCCCCGGCAAAGAGGATACCTTTGTGCTGGACTTCGTGAATTCCCAGGAGGATATTCTGGCAGCGTTCCAGCCCTTCTACCAGGAGACCACGCTGCAGCAGGAAGTGAATGTGGATCTGATTTATCAGACACAGAAGGAACTGCGGGGCTTTGGCATTTACTCCGATACAGATATTGAGGCATTTGCCAAGGAATATTTCAAACGTGGAAAACAGGATTCAAAAGCCGTAGGCCGGATGACCAGCGTTTTGAAGCCTGTGGCGGATCGATACAATCAGAAAACAGCAGACGAGCGCTACCAGTTCCGGCGGCAGGCCCGCAGCCTGGTCAAGTGGTACGGCTATATCTCTCAGATCGTCAGAATGTTCGATAAGGATCTTCATAAAGAATTCGTGTTCTGCTCCTACCTGCTGAACCTACTCCCGGCAGAAGCGGTGGATATGGTTGATCTGGAGGGCAAGCTGAAGCTGGAGTATTATAAGCTGCAAAAATCCTTTGAGGGGACAATTACGCTCCAGGAGGAAAAAGGTGTCTACGAGGCGGCCAAGCAGAAGGGAGCGGCGGGACACGACCCCAAGGAGCCTTTGGACGAGATCATTGAGAAAATCAATGAGAAGTACAAGGGGGCCTTTACCGAGGGCGACCGGGTGCTGCTGAATGCACTCCACGCCAAGCTGATAACCAATAAGAAGCTGGCCAGTATGGCAAAGACCTCTGACCCGCAGATTTTCACGGAGAGCATTTTCCCAAAGGCATTTGGCGACGCCGCCCAGGACAGCTATATGGAGGCTCAGGAAACCTACACCACGCTGTTTGAGGATCAGCATAAGTACAACGCCATTATGAGCGCATTGGCGGAAATCATCTATCGAGAGTTGCGAAAGCAATAACTATCGGAGGGCAATATGCAAAAGGTAGTTGAACATGGGCTTAAGCTTGACCTGCACATCCATTCTTATTTTTCATCTGCCAAAGATGGGAAGAAAGTAGCAAAAAACACTTTAGAGAATCTCCCAATTTTAGTCGAAAAGCTCAACGAAAACGCAGTAAATATTTGTGCAATTACAGATCATGATGCTTTTTCTAATGAATTATATGTTGCATTAAAGCAGGAAGAACAAGCGGATGGAACTATCCAAAAGGTTCTCCCAGGTGTTGAGTTTTCCGTACGTTTCATTGGCAGAAGCGGTGAAGAAACTGTACATGTCATAGCTATATTCGACGATAGCGATGGAAGTAAAGTACAACATATTGAGACCATACTTAAAACCAAGAGACCTGATATATGCGGATCTTACTCTGAAGAATCCTTTTTAGCGATTCTAAGAGAAATCAGTGTTGATACTATACTGATAGCACACCAGAAAAATACCTTATCCAGTGCTACAACAAGGAAAAATGATGCTAACTCTCTTGGCAACGATAAATTTCTCGAACTTGTTTATTCAGACTATTTTGAAGCGTACGAGTTTAAAAACCGAAGAAATGAAATCATTAACAAAAACTATCTTGTTAGCATCGCTTGACAATGGTAAACACACCATTGAATAAGACGCTGGGGGCAAGAAATTAGATTTTCCACTCAAAAGAAACGCGCTCGGCGGTGGCTTGGACCTGGGAAAGAATGATGTCGGCCACCTGCCGCCGGTCGTCAAAGTCGATGTTGTCCCAATTCCCCAGGTGGGAGGACAGGTACTCGATCTTTTGCGGGGAGACGCTTTCAGCGTTCAGTGCGGCAATCTCCTTTATCAGCCCTTGACGGCGGGCGTCCAGCTCCTCGATCTTCCCGTTGGCGTAGGACATCAAAACCGCGCTGGCCCCGGTCAGGGTGTTCAGCAGCTTTTCAATCTCGTCCTCCACCTGGGCCAGCTCCACATTCAGAGCGGTCAGCTTGGGGTTGACTGTTTCGGCCTTGGCGGTCAACGTCTGAAACTCGGAGAGCTTATGTACCATCGCCTCATAGACAAACTGCTCAAACTCCGCCGTCCGAAGCGTCCCGCAGCCCTCGCAGCTCATATTGTCCGCCCGCTTGGTGCAATAGAGGTATTGGGTCCCCGCCCGGTTGCCCAGGCTTTTCAGCGCCCGTCCACAGTGGCCGCACTTCATCTTTCCGGCCAGCCAGGTATTTTTCGGTTTGCGCCCGCCCTGGAATGTGATGTTCGCCATCAGCTTTTTCCTGCACCGCAGCCAGGTATCGGCGGGAACAATGCCCTCGCTGGGGGCCAGTAC